>OLGM01000878.1_pt1 | contig 16054 bp, 11 predicted proteins | sample 1606001 | NCBI WGS metagenome assembly OLGM01 (sample SAMN03283294) | human gut metagenome | biome: human-associated habitat; material: feces | host: Homo sapiens | place: Peru | collected 2012
GAGCTTTTTAATAAAAACGTGTACCATATATAAATAATGAGATAAAGTATAATAAGTTATAGGGGGATATAATTATGGAATTATTTAATAATACAGAAAAAGACTTTATAAAAATAAAGGTTGAAAAACTAATTGATTGGGATGAACCAAACGGAGAAGGCTGTTTGGCTTCTGATAGGATAACTAAAGAAGGATTCAAGGTCGGTTATATGTATCGAGAGAAACCACTTGCTGGTAATCCAGATAGTGGTTGGAGATTCTTGGCGGGCAATGAAAATGATGAATATATGGACAATCCTAAAAACTGTCATGTATTTGCTATCAATACAATTTGTAACTACGATAAAGATATTATTCCATATTTAAAATCTAAAATTGGAAGCACATATATAAGAGTAAATAATTCTAAATTTGAAATTGATGACGATACTAAACCTATTTTTATAGATAAACAAGGCAAACATTTATAGGAAGAAAATAATGAATAAACAAGAAATATATGATTTTATAAAAGAAAAAAATATATGGCATGAAATAACCGAACATAAAGCAGTTTTTAATATGGCTGAATTAGCAGAAAAAACAGAATATTCTCATGAGTTCATAAGAAGAATCGAAGCCCCCAACAGCAAAAAAAACTTTTCAATAGATGCTGTTAGCAATATAGCAAATGCCCTCGATATTGATATAAATTTATTATTTGAAAAAAGAGAAGATAAAGAAGGAAAATAGTCAAAAAAAGACTATTTTTTTTCTTATATATATTTTATTAATTAACAAAATATTATTTATGAAATCAAACTTCACTTGCATCAAAAAGATGCCAGTATATTTACTGTCTGCCTCTTTTTGCCTGGGTATGTTCTCTTGTCAGGACGATGTGAGAACTGATGGATACTCCACAAAGGACGTTCCAGAACTTCATGCTCTTTCTGCCGAGCAGAAGGAGGTGATCGACTACACTCCCAAAAACATCGTCATCGCTCACCGCGGAACAGAGTTCTGGGCTCCGGAAGAGAGTGAGGCTGCTATGCGCTGGGCTCGTAACATCGGTGCTGACTACATCGAGTGCGACCTTCAGAAAACAAAAGACGGTGTAATCCTTGCGCTTCACGATGAAAGCCTTCTCCGCACAACCGACGTTGAGGTTGTCTATCCAAGCCGCCAGAACGACTATGTGAGCGCGTTCACTTATGATGAGTTGCTGAAACTCGACATCGGTTCTTGGTTCAACGAAGCCAACCCGGAGCAGGCACGCAGCTCGTTTGTAGGTCTTGACATTCTTACTCTCGACGACGTGCTTATGATTGCCGAGGGCTACCGCATCAAGCGCGACGCCAAGGGCAAGCGTATCGTGAACCGTGACGAGAAAGGAAACTATGTCAGCACTCAGTATGAGCCAGACCCATACGACAACGGCAACCGTCCGGGTGTCTATATCGAGACAAAGGCTCCTTACTTGTTTGCAGGCATGGAGAAAGCATTGTGCGCATGCTTGAAGAAACACGGCTGGTATGATGAGGACGCCAGCAAAATGAAAAAGATCGCTTATAAAAATGGTGTTCCAGGAAATGTGGATATCGCCAACACAAAGGCCCGTATCATCCTTCAGACATTCAGCCTCGGCGGTCTTATCAATATGAACAAGGAGTTCAAACGCAAGATTCCTACATTGTTCTTGATGTATGATATGACAAACTCAACTCCTGCGTCTTACGCTGAGAAGATCAACTTCGCAATCGACAACGGTGCTACTGCAATGGGCCCGAACATCGACTATATCAAGGGCTATCCTACAAGCTTGTATCCATGGCAGGGCGACATGATCCGCCGCACAGGAATGGACATCCACGCTTGGACATTCAACACTCAGGAGCAACTCCTGAAGTATACAGGTCCGTGGTGCGACCCGAAGAAGGAAGGTGGAGCAGACAAGAACTATGTTGACGGTGCGTTTACCAACCACGCCGACCTCGCTATCAATTTCTACCGCGAGACTCTTGAGGGCTATCTTGCAAAGGGTCTGAACTATTTCCGCTCGAATGCAAAATGCGGTCTGCCAGACAACTTGCACAAAAACACTCCGGTGAAGACTGCACAGCAAGTGCTCGACGAACTTCATTATGCGAAATAAACCTAACCACGAACAAGAAATATATAATTGAAATAACAGTATGAAAAAATATATCTTAGCTTTGGGTGTTTGCTGTATGGCTGGCGCGATGCCATTGTTTGCCCAGGAAAGCAATTCTGAACTGACCGAAGCACAACGCGAGTTGCAAGGCTACATGGATGAGGGTCTTGTGAAATTCAAGTCAGACAACGACAAGTTCTCATTCCGTGTCGGCGGTCGCGTCGCTATCGACGGTGCTCATTATATCGACGATTACACAGACCGCGGTTCGGGCGCGAAATTCTCTGCCGCACGCATCCGCATTATAAGCAAAATCGGATCGAAGGTGGATATGAAGCTTGACGTTGATTTCGCTTCGAAAAACTGGTTGAAAGACGCATATCTGCGTTGGCACACAAACAAGAATGGTTTCCTCCGTGTTGGTAACTTCGCTGAGCCGTTCTCGGCTGAGAATATCCAGAGCACGATGGACTATCCGTTCATCAACAAGTCGGCTACTGTAGCTGCTCTCGGCACAGGCCGTGCAATCGGTGTCAGCTATCGCTACTATCACAAATACTTCTGGGCTGAGGGTGGTGTGTTCTCACAGAAATTCTCAAACCCGACAGAAGTTGTCAAAGGCGGTGATATGGGCTATGCATTGTCAGCCCGCCTGCTCGGACGCGTGAGCGGTGACGACTGGGCGTTCCATGCCGGTGGTTCTGTAAACTACGGACGTCCTGACGCAAACGGTTTCACAAACGGTTCTGACGATTACAACCGCACTGTGACTTTGTCTTCAAATCTTGAGTCTTGCGTTGACAACACCAAATTCCTCAATGCAACAATCAACAACGTGAAGACTGGTCTGAAATTCGGTGCCGAAGTGATGGCAAGCTATAAGAAGGTGTATGTGAAGGGCGAGTGGTTGCACGCTGACTATGTGCGTGAGCGCGACTGGGATTACAACTTCACTTCATCGCTCGGAACGCTGCTTTCAACAATGTTCCCAACGCTGTCGGCTTACCAGGGTCTTATGGGTGTTGACCAGGACGCCAAATTCTATGGCTATACAGTTGAGGCTGGCTTCATGATTCTTGGCAAGAACTATCGCTACAACAGTGTTGACGCTTTGATGAACCGTCCGAAAGGCAAATCGCTTGAGGTTGTAGCACGCTTCAACCACACCGATCTTAACGACATCATGGCAGGCCACATGTTCTATGGCGGCAAGTTCTATTCAAGCACGCTCCACCAGTCATTCGGCGTGGCTGACCAGTCAGTAGTCGGCGGTAAGGCAGACACGTTCACTTTGGGCGTAAACTACTACGTTACTGATAATATTGTAGCTCGCTTGAACTATTCTTATCAGAAACTCAACCAAGAGTATACAAAGGAATTCATGCTCGACAAGAACCTGCACTCAATCCAGGCTCGCGTGGCGTTTGAGTTCTAAGCATACAAATATAATTATAGATGAAAGAATGTATTTAGTCATTGCGCAGTGATTGCGCTTTGCTAAAGATTAACTCCGAAAGTCTTCCCGCTTTCGGAGTTTTTTTGCTCTCGTGCTATAAAAATATGTTTTATAACATAAAAACGAAAGTTTTTGCTTTCGTGGCGAAATTTTTTTTGCTTTTTTCAAGAAAAAGTTTCGGAAAAAGTTTCGTGAATAAAAAATTGTATATAATTTTGCTGTGAAATGAAACATAAACGGTTTTGACATAGAAACCAGAGATTTTATTTTGATACTTCGTTAGTTTAAAGAGACATGGTAAATAAAGAAAACGAATATGACGTAATAGTCATAGGAGGAGGAGCAACAGGAGCCGGCACGGCGCGCGACTGCGCGTTGCGTGGCTTGCGCGTTTTGCTGCTGGAGCGTTTCGATTTCGCTTCGGGAGCCACAGGCCGCAACCACGGACTGCTTCACAGCGGCGCCCGCTATGCGGTGACCGACAAGGAGTCGGCTTCGGAGTGCATCAAGGAAAACATGATTCTGCGCAAGGTGGCAAGCCACTGCGTGGAGGAGAACGACGGCTTGTTCATCACCCTGCCGGAAGACGACCTGGCATATCAAGCAACGTTTGTTAAGTCGTGCCAAGAGGCTGGCATCAACGCCGAAATCATCGATCCGGAGTTGGCTAAGCGCATGGAGCCGTCGGTCAATCCTACGATTGTCGGAGCGGTGAAAGTGCCTGATGGCTCTGTCGATCCGTTCCGCCTCACTCTCGCCAACATTATCGACGCAAAAGCCCATGGGGCGAAAATCCTTGTGTATCACGAGGTGCTTTCGCTTGTCAAGGAGCAGAACCGCGTGATTGGCGTTGAGGTTTTCGACCATAAGACTAAGGAAAAAAGCAAATATTTCGCACCGTTGACCATCAACGCCGGTGGTATCTGGGGCCACAACATCGCCGCTATGGCAGGCTGCCGTGTAGGTATGTTCCCAGCCAAAGGCTCGTTGCTGATTTTCGGACACCGTGTTAACAATATAGTGCTCAATCGTTGCCGCAAGCCGGCCAACGCCGATATCCTCGTGCCGGGCGACACAATCTGCCTTATCGGTACGACATCGAGCCGTGTGGGCTTCGACGAGGTTGACGATATGCGCGTCACTCCCGATGAGGTCGACTTGCTGCTCACCGAGGGCGAGAAACTCGCGCCGGCGTTGGCGTCGACACGCATCCTCCGCGCTTATGCGGGTGTGCGTCCGTTGGTTGCCAGCGACGACGATCCTTCGGGACGAAACATCAGCCGCGGCATCGTGCTTCTCGACCATGAGACACGCGACGGTGTGCCTGGTTTCGCCACAATCACCGGTGGAAAGCTGATGACCTACCGCTTGATGGCGGAATGGGCTGCTGACCTGGCCTGCAAGAAACTCGGCGTGGACAAGAAATGCGTCACAGCCGAGACTCCGCTTCCAGGCTCCCGCGCTCCGAAGGATGTGCCGTCGGGCAAAACGTTCGACATGAGCGTAGGTCAGAAATCCGCATATCATCGTCATGGTGAACTTGCTGAAAAAATCCCGTCAAGCACAGAATACGACAACAGCCTTGTGTGCGAATGCGAGGATGTTTCGGTGGGAGAGGTCAACTACGCGTTGAACGAGCTCCACGTGACAAATATGATCGACCTGCGCCGCCGCACCCGTGTGGGTATGGGAACGTGCCAGGGCGAACTTTGCGCCTGCCGTGCCGCCGGACTTCTCGGCGAGGCTCACAACTGCGCGAAGAAGGCGAAAGGCGATCTTGCCACATTCCTCAATGAACGCTGGAAAGGTGTTTATCCAGTGGCTTGGGGCGATGCTTTGAGAGAAAATGAGTTCACACAGTGGCTTTACGGCGGTGTGTGCGACATGAAACTTAACAACGAGGAGGTAGAAAAATGAAATTCGATACAGTAATCATCGGCGGCGGCCTCAGCGGACTCGCCTGTGGCATTCGCTTGCAGAAGAAGGGCGTCAAGTGCGCCATTATCTCTGCCGGACAGAGCGCATTGCATTTCTCTTCCGGCTCGTTCGAGCTGCTCAACCGTCTGCCTGACGGTACAGCTGTGGAAAATCCTGTGGAGGCAGTTGCGAAACTCGAAGCCTCTCATCCATATAAAAAAATCGGAGATTTCGCCAAATATGCATCCGAGGCAAAACAACTGCTTGCCGACAGTGGTGTGGAAGTGGAAGGCGAGGCAACGGAAAATGCGTTGCATCTCACTCCGATGGGCACATTGAAACCGGCTTGGCTGACGTTGTCGGAATTCTGCCGTTTCAAGGGTGCTGAAGAATTCAAGGGCAAGAAGGTGCGTGTTGCCAACATCGCAGGTTTCTTGGATTTCAACATGAAATTCGTGACCGACGCGTTGGAGGACATGGGTGCCGAGTGCTGTCAGGAGCTCATTCATATCGAAGAGGTCGACCGTCTGCGCAAAAGCCCTACAGAAATGCGCGCCACTAACATTGCGCGTGTTCTTGACAAAGATTACATACATAATCAGTTATTGACCATACTTAAAAATTACTCTATTGGGGTTGATGCGGTGGTATTGCCGGCCGCAGTGGGACTCGCTTCTCAGAAACTTGTGAAAGCGTTAAGAAAAGCAGTGCCGTCTGTAGTCTTAGTGCCGACAATGCCACCTTCGGTGTCAGGGATTCGCACACAGCAGCAACTTCGCCGCGAGTTTGAGCGTCTTGGAGGCGTGTTCATGCTTGGCGACAGTGTGGTGCGTGCCGACGTCGAAGGAGGAAAGGTCAAGGCTGTATACACAATAAATCATGCAGATAACGGCATAAAAGCCGACAATTATATCCTGACCACAGGCAGTTTCTTCAGCAACGGCTTGGTGGCTCATTCAAACGAAATTGTGGAGCCGGTGTTCGGACTCGATGTTGATTTTGCGGCAGACCGTGCCGAATGGTGCGACCCGCAGTTCTTCAACAAGCAGGGTTATCAGACATTCGGAGTTGCCACCGATGCCAATTTCAATGTGAAGAAAGAAGGCAAAGTGCTTGAGAATCTCTATGCCGCAGGTTCGGTGCTCAGCGGATTCAATGCTCTCTATGAGGGTTGCGGTGCCGGAGTGGCGCTTTTGACCGCATTGTATGTCGCAGACAATTTGAAATAAACGAAAGGAAACAATGGAAAACTTACAAGATAAAAACATTTCCGCCAACAATTTCGAGCAGTGCATAAAGTGCACAGTCTGCACGGTATACTGCCCGGTGGTTCCGGTGAATCCGAACTATCCAGGTCCGAAGCAGGCAGGACCAGACGGCGAGCGTCTCCGCTTGAAAAGAGGCGAATTTTTTGACGAGGCGTTGAAATATTGCCTTAACTGCAAGCGTTGCGAGGTGGCTTGTCCGTCGAATGTGAAAATCGGCGACATCATCCAGTCGGCGCGCATAAAATACAGCAAACACCGCCCGTCGCTCCGCGACAAACTGCTCGCAAACACCGATTTTATGGGCACATTCGCCACAATGGTCGCTCCTGTGACCAATTTCGCGCTCGGCTTGAAGCCGGTGAAGATGGTGATGGACAGTGTGCTTAAAATCGACGGGCACCGCACGTTCCCGAAATATTCTGGACAGAAATTCGAAACGTGGTTCCAGCGCAACGCCGAAGCGCGTCAGGATGCGTTTAAGAAGCATATCAGCTTCTTCCATGGTTGCTATGTCAACTACAACTATCCGCAACTCGGCAAGGATTTCGTGGCTGTAGCCAACGCTCTCGGCTATGGTGTGCATCTCCTTGATGAGGAGAAGTGCTGTGGTGTGGCTCTGATTTCCAACGGATTGATAAATCAGGCGAAGAAGCAGGCCGCGCTCAACGTGTCGTCGATACGCAAGTCGGTCAACGAAGACAATCGCCCGGTTGTGGGAGTTTCGTCGACATGCGTGTTCACTATGCGCGATGAATATCCTCACTTGCTCGGTGTCGACAATTCCGACGTGTGCGACCAGATTAATCTTGCAACCCGCTTTGTGCATATGTTGATTGAAAACGGAGCGAAATTGAAGTTTCGCAATGATTTCCATTTGAAAGCCGCTTACCACACACCGTGCCACATGGAGAAGCTCGGATGGTCGTATTATTCAATCGACCTTCTCCGCAAGATTCCGGGTATGGAGCTGACGGTTCTTCCGTCGCAATGCTGCGGCATCGCCGGAACATACGGTTTCAAGAAGGAAAATTATGAAACTTCGCAAGGCATCGGTTCGTCGCTTTTTGCAGAGATAGAAAAGGCGAAAGTCGATGTTGTGGCAACCGATTGCGAAACCTGCAAGTGGCAGATCGAGATGTCGACACCTACGAAGGTGGAGCATCCGATATCCATACTTGCACGCGCTCTCGACCTTGAGGCAACGGAAAAATTGAACAAGTAAGTTTGGGTGGCTGAGGAAAATGCGTGCAATCTGGCGTTTTCCTCGAAACTCTTGAGCATAAATTTTTTATGGTTTGTTTAGGATTGTAATTGGTTGATTTTAAACCTTTTCTTCGTGACATAGTAATTTTTTTGGAAAAATTCTCGTAAATTTCGTGGCGAAATCCAAAAAATATTACTATGTTTGCGAAAGAAAAACAAAAGTTTTCCTAACGAAACCGAAAAGAAAGCGATTAAGAAATTAACTAATAATAAAAACTACACAAAAATCTATTTCAATCATGTCAGGTTTTTTAACACCCCCTCCCTTTAAGCCCGAGATGGCAAAGGAGAAGATAGACTCAACTTACAAGAGCTATCGTTGGCAGGTATTTTTAGGTATCTTTATCGGCTATGCCGGTTTCTACATTGTCCGTAAGAACTTCTCAATGGCTATCCCGGCGTTGGCGCCGTTTGGCTTTGAAAAAGGCGAGCTTGGTATCGTTCTTTCGATGAACGCCATTGCATACGGATTCTCAAAATTCTTGATGGCATCAATCAGCGACCGCAGCGACGCCCGCAAGTTCCTCCCGTTGGGACTTATCTGCGCAGCGTTGTCAATGTTGTTCATGATTGTGCCTATTCAATGGATTGGCGCTGGAAACAAAGGTTTGGCGATTACATTGATGGCAGTGCTCAACTTCCTCGTAGGTTGGTTTAACGGTATGGGTTGGCCTCCGTGCGGACGCGTGATGACCCACTGGTTCTCGATTAAGGAACGCGGCACATGGATGTCGTTCTGGAACTGCGCCCACAATGTGGGTGGAGCCTTGGTAGGCCCGATGGCTGTTTACGGTGCTATGTGGTTCGGTTCATGGTTCTATGGCGCACAGGAAGAGTACTACTTCCTTATCGGTACTTACGCATTCCCTGCAGCGACAGCTATTCTTATCGCCATTCTCGCATACTTGATGATTCGCGACACCCCACAATCGTGCGGTCTTCCTTCAATTGAGAAGTGGAGCGGTTGCGCCGGCAAGAACTACGATGCCAAGAAGTCGGAAGAAGTGCTTTCAACAGCACAGATTTTCCGCACAGTGCTCAACAACAAGCTGCTTTGGTATATCGCAATCGCAAACGCATTTGTATACATGGTTCGTTACGGATGTCTCGACTGGGCTCCTACAATTCTTACAGAAAGAGGTATCAACCTTAAAGATGCAGGTTGGGCATATTTCGCATACGAGATGGCAGCCATCCCAGGCACAATCATCTGCGGTTGGTTGAGCGACAAGGTGTTCCACGGACGCCGCGCGTTGCCGACAATCATCTTCATGGCGTTGATTATCGTTGCAATCATTGTCTATATGGAAAACCTCGACAACTTGAACGTGGTTATCGGCTGCTTGATCGCTATCGGCTTCTTGATCTACGGTCCTGTGATGTTGATCGGTGTTCAGGCACTCGACTTGGCTCCGAAGAATGTTGCTGGTACAGCTGCCGGCTTGACAGGCTTCATGGGTTACGTGCTCGGTACAGCAGTTTTGGCAAACATCGTTATCGGTTATGTCGCTGAAGGCGCAGGTTGGGAATGGACATTCATACTCCTTATCGGAGCATGCGTACTCTCAATCGTATTCATGGCATTCACCTACAAGCAGGAACAATATCTTGTAGAGCAGAAAAACGCTAATAAATAACAGTTAGGAAAATAAGTGCCGTCCGGCAAAGAAAACTGGGCGGCACTTTTAAATCCCAATAAAAAATATCACTTTGCACCACGGTTATTGAAACGGGTGTGGAGCAAACAAAGAAAATTATTGAAATTCTTTCATCTATAATTATTTAATTACTTATGAACAAACAGATTGTAAAGCTTGGTATGTTGGGCCTTGTTGCTGCAACAGCCATTACATCTTGCTCTGATGAACAGCAATTCGTTGACTTCAATCAGCAGGCAAAGAAATTTGAGGTTCAAGTTTTGAACGACGACCTCGCAAAAGTACGTGACTATGTACCTTTGTACGCAGTTATCGCACACCGCGGTAGTACATACTGGACACCAGAAGAAACAGAGGCTTCTTGGCGTTGGGCACGCGATATGGGTGCCGACTACTTGGAGTCAGACCTTCAGGCAACAAAAGACGGTGTCGTATTGTCACTCCACGATGACAACTTGAAACGCACAACCAACATCCAAACCGTGTTCAGCGACCAGGTGCCTAACATCCGCAAGGCATTCTATCGTTCGCTTACTTACGAAGACGGTACACCATGTAACTTCTCAGAAGAAGACATCAACACACAGTACAACAACGACCTTGGCAACTACTACAGCTACTATCCACGTAACTACTACTATGCAGAGCTTTTGATGCTCGACGCTGGTGCTTGGTTCAACGAGGACAGCCAGGAGCAGGCTCGTGCAGCATACGCTTCGACCAACAAGCCTTTGTCTGAGACATTGGCAGCATGGGCAGCAAATCCTAACGCACAGGTGGTTTACAGCAACGGTCTTTACATCAGCGCACTCGCTGACCAGATTGCATACGCAGAAGGCAAGATGCTGAACCGCGACGCAGAAGGTCGTCGTATCCTTCCTTATCACGTGAAGAACTCACTTAAGGGTAAATCACTCCTTGAAATCTGTGCAACAGCACCATCAACAACAGTAGAGGGCAAGACTTACACAGCACAAGCCCGCTATATGGATTTCTTGGTTTATGACTTCTCGAACGCATACAAGGACGATCCACAAGACAGCGGCAACCGTCCAGGTATCTACATCGAGTTTAAGGAAAGCTGGGCACAGCCAAGCGACATGGAAGCTCGCGTATACCAAGAACTTGACAAGTGGGGATGGAACATCATCACAAAACCAGCCAATGGCCAGCCATTCTACAAGAGCGGTAAGGTCAACGTAGGTAACACCAACGGTAAGGTTATCCTCCAAACATTCTCGTTCGACGCAGCTAACCGCACATACAGCGTATACAAGGGACGTATCCCAATGTGCTACCTCCTTTGGACAGGCACACCTGCTTATGCAACAGATATCGCATACGACACCCCAACCGGTTTGGCAGACTTCATCAAGTACATGCAGGATCACGGCTGCCACATCATCGGCCCGGCTATCTCAGGTGCACCTAACAACTATCCTGAAATGAACAACCCATGGCAGGCTTACATGGTTCGCCGTGCAGGTATGATCAACCACCCATACTCTTTCGACTCACAGGCTCAGCTCACTAAGCACATGGGCTACTGGAACTATGGCTATGAGACACCGTTCGACGAAATGAAGGTTACAGTTCCTAAGACAAGCGTAAGCACATTCCCAGGCGATAGCCAGACATGGCCTATCTACATGGACGGATGCTTCACCAACCACACAGAGATGAACCTCCAGTACATGCTTGACAACGGTATGCGCGGCAACGCAAACTTGCCTAACCCATTCCACGCTGGTCAGAAGTTTGACAACAGCCAGGCTCCTCTTACAGTGCCTGATGCAAACGAACTCCTCAACAAGCTTGGCTACTAATCAACAATAAAGCTTAGGAAAGAGAATTGATTCTTAAAAAATTAAATTGAAATTAAAATGAGAAATAAAAAATATATTTTCATGTCGGCTTTGGCTGTTATGGCTCTTTCTGCTACAGCGCAGGACTTTGACAACACCCCGACTTTGAATATCAACAATAAGGAGAAGCAGGTTAAGTTTACTGTCGGCGCACGTTTCATGGCAGACGCTGCTTACTACAACACAGAGGCTACTCCGTTGAAGAGTGGCGCAACAATCAGCGACGCACGTATCCGCACAAGCATGAGCTACGGTGAAAACTGGTATTTCTATGCTGACTTCGGCTTCGGCGGTGGCAAGTTCTCTCAGAAAAACATCTTCTTGCAGTATGCAAGCAAGGCTGACAAGGGAACACACGCTGTGAAAGTTGGTTACTACAATGACCCAGCCGGAACAATGGCTGCTCAGACTTCACTCGGTTCTTACCACTTCATCTCTCGTCCAGGTATGGCGTCTTCAATTGGTGAAGGTCGTGAACTCGGTATCACTTACAAGTTCTCAAACGATCATTTCTTCGCTTATCAGGGCGTGTTCACTGAAAGCGCTTACAACCGTTTGGACGCAGGCTACAATGGCTTGACATTGAGCGGACGTTGGTTGTATCGCAACGCCAGCGACGTCAACAACGCATTCCACGTAGGTGTCAGCGCACGTTACGCTAAGCTTGGCGGTGGCGAGGAAGTTACAACAAAGGGTTCTACAGTTTTGAAGAAGAGTATTTCTTTGGGTCAGTCGCTCGAAACTTACGTAGACCAGAACAACATCTTCTGTAGCGCTACATTGCCATGGGCAAACGAAGTGATCGACTTCGGCGCAGAGGCGTTGTTGGTACAGCCGGATTTCTTCGTACGTGCAGAGTACAAACACAAAGTTGTTACAAAACACCGCGATTCTTACTCAATCTTCATCGCCAGCCAGGACAACATCGACGGTTGGGGAGACCCAGCTCTCTGGGAGCAGGCCAACAAGATTAAGACCAACCACTTCAACGGTGCTTACGTTGAGTTGGGCTACAAGTTCTTCGGCAACGCTTACTCTTACGACAAGTTCAACGGTGTGATGAACGGTCTCAGCGGCAAGTCGCTCGAAATCGTAGGTCGTTTCAACTACACAGGTCTTAACGACTTGACAGAAGGTGAGTACTACTCAGCTGGTCGTGACCAATACTATGCAGCAGGTTTCCTTCAGGATTTCCCAGGTATCGGCGCAACTTCAGTTGGTGGTGGCGACATCTACTCAACAACAATCGGTTTAAACTACGCTTTCAACAAGTATGCTCAAGTAATGCTTGACTACACTTGGCACCGCGTAAACATCGACCGCTTGCCTCATGACAAGAACGTACACGCAGTTCAGGCTCGCGTACAGTTCACATTCTAAGAATAGGGCTTATATAAATAATATCTAATTCGGAAGGAAAGTAGTGATACCCCCTTCCTGACACAGACAAATCCCGGCGCTTAGCGCCGGGATTTTCTTGTTTTTCATCGGCAGACGTTACTTTGACAATAAAAACAAAAATCACGGAGCCTTACATTTTGTAGTGCTCATGATTTGCACTATCTTTTGATAAAATAGGCTTCATCTCGGAATAAAGTTCAAGTAAACTTGGCTTTATTCACTCGATTTGCACTATCTTTGCATTTTGCAAATAAATAAAGAAAAATTGGAGGACTATCTACAGAGTTTGAACGAACAGCAACTTGCTGCGGTGCGCTACGACGGCGGGCCCTCGCTGGTTATTGCCGGCGCAGGTTCGGGCAAGACGCGTGTGCTCACCAACAAGATAGCCTATCTGATAGCCAACGGCTACGATCCGCGCCGCATACTCGCACTGACGTTTACCAACAAAGCTGCACGCGAGATGCGCGAGCGCATAGCACAGCTTGTCGGCGAGGAATTGTCGGCGAGGCTGTGGATGGGCACGTTTCACTCAATGTTTTTGAAGATTCTTCATTTCAATTCCGACAGAATAGGCTTCAACTCCAATTTTACAATCTATGACACGTCCGACACCAAGTCGGCTATAAAGCAGATTCTGAAGGATTTGGAGCTCGACGTGAAGGACTATCCGGTCAATTCGGTTATGTCGGTGATTTCGAGTGCCAAAAACTCGTTGATTTCGCCCGACGACTATCTTGCGGATTCCGACATACAGCGCCGCGACTACTACGCCAAGCGGCCGCGTCTGGGGGAAATCTACAAGGGTTATTGGGTGCGTTGCCGCAACAGCAATGCTATGGATTTTGACGATATTCTGTTTTACACGAATATCCTTTTCCGCGACAATCCCGACGTGCTTGAGAAATATCAGAATTTTTTCCAATATATTCTTGTCGACGAGTATCAGGACACCAATTTCTCGCAGCATCTTGTGGTGCAGCAGCTGAGCCGTGTTCACAACAAGGTGTGTGTTGTTGGCGACGACGCGCAGAGCATCTACTCGTTTCGAGGCGCCGACATTCAGAACATCCTGAGACTCAAGACGTATTATCCTGGTTTGGAGACGTTCAAACTGGAGCAGAACTATCGTTCGACGCAAACGATACTTAATGTGGCAAACAGCCTGATAGAGAAAAACCGCAACCAGATACCGAAACGGATATTCTCGATGAATGCCGTTGGCGAGCGGATTCCCGTGGTCAAGGCGATGACCGACTATGAGGAGAGCTTCATCGTGGCAAACAAGATTGTCGAGATGAAGATGCTCGAATCGGGCAGCTACAATGATTTTGCCATACTCTACCGCACCAACGCCCAGTCGCGATTGCTGGAGGAATGCCTCAGAAAGCGCAATGTGCCTTACCGCATCTATGGCGGACTGTCGTTTTATCAGCGCAAGGAGATAAAAGACGCTCTGTGCTATTTCCGTATGTCGGTCAACCCTAACGACGACGAGGCTTTGCGGCGCATAATCAACTATCCGGCGCGCGGCATCGGAGAAAAAACGGTATTGAAAGTGCGTGCGGCAGCAATGGAGTGGAGTGTCAGCATGTGGGACGTGATTTGCGAGCCTCAGCGTTTCGGCTTGGAGTTGAACTCCGGCACGGCGCGCAAGCTCAATGGGTTCCGCGAAATGATACAGGCATACATCGACCTTGACACAGACGGCAAGGATGCGTTTCAGGTTGCGACGATGATTTATGCCACATCTAAGATTCTGTCATCGCTCTATAGCGACAACACCCCCGAGAACATAAGTCGCCAGGAGAACCTCAGCGAGCTTCTCAACGCCGTGCAGCAGTTTGTCGACGAAGCTAAGGAGGAAGGCGAAAGCGGTGTGTCGATGACAGATTTCCTCTCGGTGGTGCAGTTGGCGACGGATCAGGACAGCGGCGATGATGACGACGACTCTCCGCGAGTCACGTTGATGACGGTGCATGCCGCCAAGGGTTTGGAATTCCGCAATGTGATAATCGTTGGCGTGGAGGACGAGATGTTTCCGTCCATGCACAGCAGCAATTCGCTTGCCGAGGTCGAGGAGGAGCGCCGTCTGCTCTATGTGGCGATAACGCGCGCACAAGAGCATTGCCTGATGACTTACGCCACATCGCGCTACATCAACGGACAGACGCATCCGTGCATGCCGAGCCGCTTTTTGAAGGATATAGACTCGGCGTTGCTTGAGTTGCCGCGCAATCCCAACACATGGGCGGCACCGAGTCAGAATGATTTTGAGCCGAGGGTGCGCACACGCATCGTGCCTCGCCAGCAGAAGCCGGAAGGCTTTGTGCCGGTGAGAAAGGCAGAAGCGGCGCCGTCGTCGTCGGGAGGTGACATTGACGGACTGCGAGTTGGCGCACGCATCAATCACCTGCGTTTCGGCGACGGTACGGTGACCAAAATAGAGAAAGAGCCGGATGTTAAAATAACAGTGGATTTCGACAATACGGGCATAAAAGTGCTTCTTTTGAAATTCGCCAAATTCAAGATAATAGGATGACGGGACAGATAAAGACACCATACTATATTATTCACGAAGATAAACTCCGCAGAAATCTGGAGCTGATCAGCCACGTTTCGGAGCAGTCGGGTGCTAAGATAATCATGGCATTCAAGGCAAACGCTCTCTGGAAAACGTTTGGAATCATACGCGATTACTGCCAGGCGTCGACAGCCAGCTCGCTCAACGAGATGCGCCTGTCGCTTGAATTTCTCGGCAATGATGTGCATGCCTACTGCCCGGTCTACACAGACACCACGATAGGCGAGTTTGTGGAGGGCTGCAGCCATATTGTGTTCAATTCTGTCGCGCAATATGAGAAATACCGCGGTTTTGTTGACGGCTACAATTCGTCGAATGCCGCGGAGAAACGAGTGTCGTGCGGACTGCGTGTGAATCCGGAATGCTCGGTTATCGAGACCGACATCTACAATCCGTGCAAGCCTTGGTCGCGTTTCGGCGTGACTCGCGACGTGCTTGGCGACGTGCTCCCGGAAGGATTGGAGGGGCTGCATTTCCACTGCCTCTGCGAGTCGACGTCGTACGATTT
>OLGM01000880.1_pt1 | contig 16017 bp, 13 predicted proteins | sample 1606001 | NCBI WGS metagenome assembly OLGM01 (sample SAMN03283294) | human gut metagenome | biome: human-associated habitat; material: feces | host: Homo sapiens | place: Peru | collected 2012
CTTGCAGGATATCCAATGGTTGATGTTAAGGCTACATTATTCGATGGATCATACCATGATGTAGACTCATCAGAAATGGCATTCAAAATTGCTGCTTCAATGGCTTTAAAAGAAGCTAAAAATAAATGTAAAGCTGTTCTGCTTGAACCAATAATGAAAGTTGTTGTTGACGTTCCTGAAGAATATTTAGGAAATGTTATGGGTGACTTAACTAGTAGACGTGGACGTCCACTTGGACAAGAATCTATCGGTAATACATTAAGAATTATCGCTATGGTACCACTTTCTGAAATGTTTGGTTATGCAACTGACTTAAGAAGTAATTCACAAGGTAGAGGAACATTCCAAATGGAAAAAGATCATTACGAAGAAGTTCCTAAGAACATTGCTGAAGAAATAATCAAGAAGAATAGTGTAAACTAAGAATAATTACTTGATTTTATGTCAAGAATTAGATAAAATAAATTTGTTATAATTAAAAAAAGGAAATTGGAGGAAAATATTATGGCAAGAGAAAAATTTGACCGTAGTAAACCACATGTTAACATTGGTACAATCGGACATGTTGACCATGGTAAAACTACATTAACTGCTGCTATCTCTAAAGAATTCTCAAAGAACTTCATGGATTACGCAGCAATCGATAGTGCTCCTGAAGAAAGAGAAAGAGGAATCACTATTAACACAGCTCACATTGAGTATGAAACTGCTAACAGACATTATGCTCACGTTGACTGTCCAGGACATGCTGACTATGTTAAAAACATGATCACAGGTGCTGCTCAAATGGATGGTGCTATCTTAGTTGTATCTGCAGCTGATGGTGCAATGCCACAAACAAGAGAACATATCTTACTATCAAGACAAGTTGGTGTTCCTAAAATCGTTGTTTACATGAATAAATGTGACCAAGTTGATGACCCAGAAATTCTTGACTTAGTAGAAATGGAAATTAGAGAATTACTTGGAGAATATGGATTTGATCCAGAATGTCCAGTAATCAGAGGATCAGCATTAAAGGCTCTTGAAGGAGATCCTGAAGCTGTTAAATCAATTCATGACTTAATGGATGCTGTTGATTCTTATATTGATACTCCAGAAAGAGATACTGATAAACCTTTCTTAATGAGTATTGAAGACGTATTTACTATTTCAGGACGTGGAACTGTTGTTACAGGACGTGTTGAACGTGGTAGATTAAACTTAAATGACGAAGTTGAAATCGTTGGATTAAAACCAACTAAGAAGACTGTTGTAACTGGTATCGAAATGTTCAGAAAATCATTAGATTATGCTGAATCTGGAGATAACGCTGGTGTACTACTTCGTGGTATCGCTAGAGAAGATGTTGAACGTGGTCAAGTATTATGTAAACCAGGTTCAGTTACTCCTCATACAACATTCAAAGCAAGTGTTTATGTTCTATCTAAAGAAGAAGGTGGAAGACATACTCCATTCTTCACAAAATATCGTCCACAATTCTATTTCAGAACTACAGACGTAACTGGTACTATCGAGTTACCTGCTGGTGTTGAAATGGTTATGCCTGGTGATAACGTAGAAATGACTGTTGAGTTAATTGCTCCAGTTGCACTTGAAAACGGAACTAAATTCTCTATCCGTGAGGGTGGTAGAACTGTTGGTTCTGGTGTTGTTACTGAAATTGTTAAGTAATTAATACAAAATAATTAAAAACTCTACATTGTAGAGTTTTTTTTGACTTTAAATATAACATAAGTTAAAATTATTCTAGAGTGATACTATGAAAAAGATAAAAGATATTAGTAATAATATAATTGATATGATAAGTAAAAAAAATAGAATAAAAAGAATTATTCTAACTACTATTGGTTGCTTTATCGTTGCCGTTATTTATAATTGCTTTATAGTTCCAAATAATCTAGTTACAGGTGGGTTAGGCGGAACAGCAATATTAGTTTCAAAAATAACAGGAATTAAACCGGTTATATTTATTGATGCTGTTTCTATATTACTCATAATTGTCTCTTATATATTGATTGGTTATAAAAAGACTTTCTATTCAATATTTGGCTTTATTATGTATGCAATTATGGCTTCACTTACTGAAGGACTATCTTCTTATTTTACCATTTCTCTTGATTCATTCTTGTTTTCAACAATAATTGCTTCAATTGTTTCTGGATTTGGATATGGTATTATTTATAAAGCTGGTTTTAATACAGGGGGAATGGATTCAGTTGTTGCTATATTACAAAAGTATATAAGTTTTCCAACTACAAAGATTTCAACAATTGTAAATTTGATCGTGATACTTTTGGGAACTCTTCTTTTTGGTATTCCTAAAACTATTTATGCAATAATATATTTAAAATTACAAAACTTTATTGCTGACCGAGTTATTTTAGGTACATCAAATCATAAAATTTGTTTTATTAAAACAAAGAAAATAAGAGAAGTAGAAGACATTATTATTAATAAATTAGAAACTGGATACACACTTATAGAATCAGAGCATCAAAAATTAATAATGTGTGTTGTATCAAATGATCGATTTAGAACATTGAAGAAACATATCCTTAAAATTGATGATGCTTCATCCATAATAACGAATGACTGTTACACAGTTGAAGGTGGTAAAATTAATTTTCTTTTTTCTCTAAAGGATTTTTAAAAATTAAATAATTTGGTTCAAATAAAGCTGTATAAAAATATAAACCAATAAATAAACATACTGATAAAATACCAAATATTCTTATAATAATATTTAAATCTATTATGTTTAACAATATAAAAGAAACAACATAACTAATAAATAATGAAATATAGAAGAGTGCAATATTATATATTGCATTTTCTTTTTTAAAGAATAATTTCTTTAGATAATAAAAAACTATTATTATTGTTGAAAAAATAAATATTTGAATTCCCTTAATTGCTAAAATATTATTGTTAATAAGTTTTGTCTTTTCAACAATAGATAAAAATAATATTGGAGTAATTCCTAGTTTTAAATGTTCAAATGTAGATTCGTTTTTAGCAAAAAAGAATCCTGCAATTGGGTTATTATTTGTAATACTATATATAAAGTGTCCCAAAGTTCCCATGATGCTTGCAACAAAAAATAAAATTAATTCTATCATATAATCACCTATTAAAGAATATTATAAAATGTAAAATAATATACATTTTATTTATATAATATTTACTTCATGCTATAATTAATATGGTGAGAGTCATGAACAATGAAAATGTTAGCATTATAAAAATGTATGGTGAAATATTAACTGATAAGGAATATATAACTAATCCAGCGATAGCTAGAGATGAAGAAATTAATAAAATGATTCTAGCTTTAATAACTCCGGATAAAAGTGCTTTATTAGTTGGTAAACCTGGTATAGGTAAAACTGCTTTAGTTGAGGGACTTGCTTATAGAATAAAAAAAGACGAAGTTCCACCAATATTAAGAGGATGGAAGATAATAAAAATAAATGTACCAGCACTTTTAGGAAAAATTATTGTAAATGGTGTAGAAGTATCAAAAATACAACTATTATTGAGTGAACTAGATAATGTTGAAAAAACAATTTTATTTATTGATGAGGTTCATTTATTAGTTTCTAAAAATAATTTAGTAGATGTTGACTTTGCTAACATGTTAAAACCATATCTTGATAGAGGTAGAATTCTTATGATAGGTGCAACAACAAGTGAAGAATATGAAGAATATATTCTTAGAGATAGAGCTTTTGTTAGACGTTTTATAAAAATTGATGTTGCTGAATCACAAGGTGAAGATGTTGTAAAAATATTAATGGGAACAACTCCTAAATTTGAAAAACTTATGGGAATAAAGCTAAATTATTCAGATTTTTTCAAAGAAAAAATATTTACATGGTTAGTAAAATATACGAGTGAATATAAACGTATATATGAGGTACAAAGTAGATATCCAGATATATGTTTAACAATTATTTCAAGTGCATTTAGTTATGCAGTATTTGAAGGAGCTCCTTCAGTAACAATGAAACATATATACTTAGCTATGAAAAATACTGGAGCAATATATGAAGATTCAAAAGAAAAAGCAATAGCTGAATTTAAAGAAATATTCAGAGATGTATTATTAAAAGAAGGAATAGATCCTGACAAAATATAAAAGACTTCAATTAATTTTGAAGTCTTTTTCCTTGATAAGTATCTCTTTTTACCATTTCTTTATCTATATCATTTAAAACACAAAACTTTTTTAATAACCATGTAGGTTCAATTAAATCTTCTTTTACTGGATCTCCAGTTATTCTTTCAATTACAATTTCTGGTTTTAAATATTCTAATTGATTAATAACTACATCTATATATTCTTCTTTAGTTAGAACATGAAAATTTGTTTTTCTATAAAGTTCTTCCAAAGCTGTATCTCTTATAATATGTAACATATGAATTTTAATGCCATCGATATTTAATGAATTTAAATGTTTTACTGTTTCAATCATCATATCCTTACTTTCAAAAGGTAAACCATTTATTATATGAGCAACAACTCTTATATTTCTATTCTTTAGTCTTTTTACACATTCATCAAAGTTTTTTAAATCATGGCCGCGATTAATAAGTTTTAAAGTTTCTTCATGCATTGATTGAAGACCTAGTTCAACTGTTAAAAAAGTTCTTTTATTTAGTTTTTCTAAATAATCTAAAACTTCATCACTTATAGCATCACTTCTAGTTGCAATTGATAATCCTATAACATTATCCAAAGCAAGAATAGTTTCATATTTTTCTTTTAACTCTTCAACTGGTGCATATGTATTTGTGTTTGCTTGAAAATATCCAATATAATATGCATCATTCCATTTTTTCAACATTACATCTTTAACTTCGTTAAATTGAGTTACTAAATTATCTTTAACATTTCCAGCAAAGTCTCCGCTTCCTAATTTTGAACAAAAAATGCAGCCTCCATGACCATTCTTTTTGTTTGGACATGAAAATCCACCATTTAAACTCACTTTAAAAACTTTCTTTTTAAATTTAGTTTTATAAAAATAATTTAAAGTTGTATATCTTTTATTATCTAAACTATATTTATACATTTTAAATCACCAAAAATATAATATCATTAATTTTTAATATATGCTATAATTAAACTGCAATATAAAGGAGAGATAAAATGAAACAAACTATTTTAAGTATCTTAACAACTTTATTAATTGGCTTTTTTATTTTTTATATTTATTTACCACCAATTAATATAACTTCAATAGCTTTTTGGCTATTTGTAATTGTTTTATTATTTGTATATGGAATAGCAAGCTTAATTTTTTCAAAAAGGGATTATAAAATTATTAACATGTCTGGTGTTAATATAAATGTACCAAAAAGTGCATATGTTGTATTTACAAGTGTGTTAATAATTGTTGCAGGAATTCTTTTAATTAACTTTGTATGTTCACCTCTTTTTAATGCTAAAAGCTATTCAAAAAGAATTACAATTGATGAATCTAATAGTTTTTTAGAAGATGTAAAAGAAGTTGATTTTAAATCAATACCATTACTTGACCGTGATTCAAGTCAAAAATTAGGTGATAGAGTCATGGGTCAAATGAATGAATATGTATCTCAATACTATGTAAGCGATCAATACACTCAAATTAATTTCAATAATGAAATTCTTAGAGTAACTCCTCTAGAATATGATGGTTTTATTAAATGGATTACCAATAGAAAAAATGGAATTAATGCCTATATAACTGTAAATTCTGTTAATGGAGAAGCAAAACTTACTAAACTAGATAAAGGTATGCGTTATATGCCTAGTGCACTTTTTAATGAGAAATTAACAAGGAAACTAAGATTTTTATATCCTACAACTATATTTGGGGAATCAAAATTTGAAATTGATAATGAAGGAACTCCTTATTGGATAACTCCAACATATAAATATACAGGCATCAATATGAAAACTAAAGTAACAGGAGTTGTAATTCTTAATCCAGTTACTGGGGATGCTAAAAAATATAATGTTGATGAAATTCCTTCATGGGTTGATAATGCCTATAATGCAAGTTTAATTATTGAACAAGTCGATAACTGGGGAACATATAAGAATGGATTCTTAAATAGTATATTTGGCCAAAAAAATGTTGTTAATACAACTGAAGGTTATAATTATTTAGCTTTAAATGATGATATTTATTTATATACAGGAATAACTTCTGTATTAAGCGATGAATCTAATTTAGGTTTTATTCTTTCTAATATGAGAACTGGTAAAACAACATATTACCCTGTAGCAGGTGCTGAAGAATATAGCGCGATGGCATCAGCCGAAGGACAAGTACAACAAATGGGTTATAAATCAACTTTCCCATTACTTATTAATCTAAACAATCGTCCAACTTATTTAGTAAGTTTAAAAGATGCAGCAGGTTTAGTTAAAATGTACGGATTTGTTGATGTTGAAGATTATCAAAAAGTTGTAGTAACGGATGCCGCAAAAGGTATAGAAATATCAGCCCAAAATTACTTATCAAGTTTTGGTACTGAAGTAGGAAATAATTTATTAGAAAAAGCATCAATAATTGTAAAAAAGATTACATCAGTAACAATAGACGGAAATACATATTTTTATATATTAGATGAGAATAATAAAAAATATAAAGTTTCAATTAAAACAAGTGATTCTCTTCCATATGTAACAGCTGGTGATAAAATTGAAATAGGCTATGTTAATAAAAATAAAAATGAAATCATTGAGATAACAAAGGTATACTAAAAGGTGAAAATATGAAAAAAATAACTCTAGGTTTAATTCTTGGGAATATAAATCCTGATTTTGAATATGACATAACTCAAGGAGTAAATAAATATGCATCAGAAAAGGGAATAAATGTAGTAACACTTGTCTCAACTACGCCTTCTAAACCTTTATCTGATCGAGTATTTGATTCATATAAATTTATGGGAATAGATGGGCTTATCATTATATATGGTTCGTTCATTTCTTTTAAAAACAGTGTTGATGGACAGAATTTTTTAGATAAATTTAAGGACATACCCTATGTAATTGTACAAAATAATTATAAAGTACCTAATAAATCAAATTTAATTGTTGATAACAAAAAAGGAATGTCAAAGTGCATTGAGCATTTAATCATTGATCATAAATATAAAAATATTCTATATGTTTCTGGACCTAGAGATAACTTTGATAGTATGGAAAGATTAGATGCTTACATTGAAACAATGGAAAAATATGGATTAACTGTAAGTAATAATATGATTGCATATGGGAATTTCAGTGAAAATATCGAAAGATCATTAAAACAATTAATAAAAAGAAATAAAAATGTAGATGCTATTGCTTTTGCTAATGATACTATGGCTTTAGCAAGTTATCCAATACTTGAACAATTAGGCTTTAAGATAGGTAAAGATATTGGTATAACTGGATTTGATGATATGTATAAATCATCTATTGCCCATCCATCTTTAACTACTGTATCACAAGATCCAATAAAGATAGGGTATGAATCTACAAAGACGATACATAACATGATTCTTAATGGTACTAGTGAATTTATTTCTTTAGATACAGAGTTAATTATAAGAAAATCATGTGGTTGTAGAAAAGAAGTAAAATCGATTCATGATTTGAAAAAACTAAGTGAAGATGAGATTATTGATTATTTTATTAAAGAGAGTGCAATAAATAGTCGCTCAAATATAAATTTGAAATTATTAAAAAGAATTTCTATGAATGTATTAAAGCAAATAAAAGCTAAATATACAGTTGATGAAATAGTTTATTATATTAAAAACGCTATTATACTAAATGATGAATCATCGGCAATAACTAATTATAATGATATATGTGCTTACTTTAACGCAGCTTTAAAAAAATACGCTAGTTCTGTATCAGATCAAACTATTAAAGAAAAAAGTATTTCTATTTTATATAGCTTACAAACTTGGTATTTTAGTTATATAACAAATATGATTACTTCTGAAAATCATTCAAGATTTGATAAAATAACTAATATTTCTCTCATAAGTAGGAAAATGATTAACAATCAACTTACAAGAACAGAAATGTTTGACAAGATATTTGTTGAATTAAAAGAAATGGGTGCTAAGTCATCATATATATATCTTTTTGATAACCAAGCCATTGAAAATGCTTATTTGGCTGCTTATTATAATTCAAAAACAACTAAAATCTTTAAAGCAAATGAAAAAAGACAAAGAGTGTATACAAAGAATTTGATAGATAATGAATCAGGTACATTCTGTTATGGTTTCTCACTTGCATCAAATGAAAAATACTATGGTTTTATAGTTTGTGAAACGGATTTATCCTTAATAAATCCGATAAAGTTATTATGTGCCCAAATAGGTACAATGCTTTACATAGAAGAAATGCGCAAAAGCGAATTAAAAGCTAAACATGATTTAAAGAAATCACTTAAATTAATTCAAGAAAAAAATGAAATTTTAAATAATTTAAGTTTATATGATGAATTAACCAAAATATATAATCGTCGTGGCTTTATAGAAAAATCAATGGAATTAATAAAAACTAATAAAGATAAGAAAATTGAAGTTGTTTTTTGTGATTTAGATCACTTAAAAGAAATAAATGATAATTTTGGACATAATGAAGGAGATTATGCAATTTCTAATGCAGCTAAACTTATAGTTGCATCACTACCTAAGAATGCCATTGTTTCAAGGGTCGGTGGAGATGAATTTGTATCCATTTTTGTAGTTAATCCTAAAAATGATTTAAATGTTGAAACCAGTATAAAAAACACGTTTAAAAAGTTTAATGATGGATGTAATAAACCTTATTTCATAGAGACATCAATTGGATATTATGATTTTATATCTAGTGAAGATATAAAAATTGCTGCCATTATAAACGAGGCAGATAAATATTTATATGAAGCAAAAAAACATCGTAAAAGTACAATAAGAAAGTAGAAGGAACATTATGAATGAATTAGTAATTAGTGAATTAGCAAGAGATTTAAATATAACAGTAAATCAAATCAAAATTGTTTTAAATCTTTTTAATGAAGGAGCAACTATTCCTTTTATCGCAAGATATAGAAAAGAAGCAACAGGTGCATTAGATGAAAACCAAATAAAAAGCATCAATGATTTATATACATATTATAATAATCTTTTAGATAGAAAAGAAGCAGTTATTAGATTAATAGATGAAAAAGGAATGTTAACAGAAGAGTTAAAACAACAAATTTTAAGTTGTTCTAAGCTTACTGAAGTAGAAGATTTATATCGACCATATAAAGAAAAGAAAAAAACTAAAGCAAGTGAAGCAATTAATATGGGACTTGAACCACTTGCTAAAATGATTATGGCTTTTCCAACAACAGGTTCGTTAGAAGATATGGCTAAAAAATATATTAATGATAAAGTTAAGACTACGGAAGATGCAATTACAAATGCATGTTATATAATAGCTGAATGGATAAGTGACAATGCATCTTACCGTAAATGGATTAGAAACTATATTTATAATAATGGTATAATTGTATCTGAAATAAAGAAGAATGCCGAGGATCCAAAGAAAACATTTGAAATGTATTATAATTTTTCAGAACCTGTTAAATATATTAAACATTATAGAGTGCTTGCTATAAATAGAGGAGAAAAAGAAAAAATATTAAATGTGAATCTTGATTTTTCTATGGATGAAATTATAGCTAACTTAAAAAGAAAAATTATTAAAAATGATAAATCTTTTGTATGTTCAATTATAGAAGATACAATTAAAGATGCTTTAAAAAGATTAATTATTCCAAGCGTTGAAAGAGAAATTAGAAGCGAATTAACAGAAAAAGCAGATGCTTTAGCAATAGAAAATTTTAGTGTTAATTTAGAACATTTGCTTTTAACTAGACCAATAAAAGGGATGATTGTTTTAGGATTTGACCCAGGATATGTCAATGGTTGTAAATTAGCTGTAGTTGATCAAAATGGTACTTATATGGATTCATGTGTTATAAAACCATTTTTAAAAAATATAAGTGAAAGTGAATTAAAAAAATATAAAGAAATAGTTAAAAATTTGGTTGAAAAATATAAAGTAGATATAATTTCTATAGGAAATGGAACTGCTTCAAGAGAATCTGAAAAATTTTGTGCTGAATTAATAAAAGAATATAAATTAAATTGTAAATATGTTATTACTTCAGAAGCAGGAGCATCTGTATATTCGGCATCTAAATTAGCTATTGAAGAATTTCCTAAATTAGAAGTTGAAAAACGAAGTGCAGTATCAATTGCAAGAAGAATACAAGATCCACTTTCTGAACTTGTAAAAATTGATCCTAAAAGTATTGGTGTTGGTGAATATCAATATGATGTTAATCAAAAAGAATTATCTGAGAATCTAGATTTCACTGTATCTAAAGTGGTTAATGAAGTTGGAGTAAATGTAAATACGGCTTCAAAAAGCATATTAAAATATATTTCTGGTTTAACTAAAACAACAATTGATAAAATATTTGATTATAAAGAGAAACATAAAATTTCTAATCGTGAAGAGATAAAAAATATAAAAGGCATTAGTCCTAAAGTTTATGAACAATGTATTGGTTTCTTAAGGATACCTGATGGAAATAATGCTTATGATAAGACTGGAATCCATCCTGAAAGTTATGAAACAACTTCAAATTTATTGAATAAATTGAATTTAGATATTCAAAATATAAATGAAGAAAGTTTTAAAAATAAATTACAAAGTATTGATGTAAAAGAGTATACGAATATTTTAAATACAGATGAATATACATTAAATGATATAGTTAAAGAACTTCTTACTCCAGGTTTAGATCCACGTGATAGTTTAGAAACACCAATTTTAAAAAGTGATATTTTACATATAGAAGACTTAAAAATAGGCATGGAATTAGAAGGTACAGTAAGAAATGTAGCTTCATTTGGAGCATTTGTTGATATTGGGCTTCATGATGACGGTTTGATTCATATATCTAAAATGAGCAAACAATTTGTGAAAAATCCAAATGACATTTTAAATGTTGGAGACATAGTTAAATGCTATGTTGATGCAATTGACATTGAAAAAGGTAAAGTAAATTTAAGTTTAATTAAGGAATAATTTACTAAAAAAATCATAAAATATACAAAAATTAAAAAAATTTTAAAAAAAGTATTGCAAATTGAATTGATTATGGTATAATTTAAATTGCTTACTTAAGCGGATGTAGTTTAATGGTAGAGCTTCAGCCTTCCAAGCTGATAACGTGGGTTCGATTCCCATCATCCGCTCCAAAGATGCCCAATTAGCTCAGTCGGTAGAGCGCACGGCTGTTAACCGTTAGGTCGTAGGTTCGAGTCCTACATTGGGCGCCATTTAGTAAGTAAAAGCATGGTAAATAAGCCGTGCTTTTTTAATGTTAATTGTTTAAGTTTAAAATCATTCATGATATAATTAATAAAATAAAGGAGAATGTAATATGGACTTATTTCATGCAAATGGCTTAAAAGCACACAGAAATTCATTTGAAACTACTATAGAAAATGTAACAAATGAAGTAACTACATTAAATAGAAAATATTTAGAAACATGGGAACAATTAAATTTCTATAGAAAAAAATGGGCAGCTATTCAAGAAGACATGATTGTAATTGCTAGAAATTCCAACCATCGCTTTCATAAGTCATTAGATTTATGCAATAATGATGAAATAATTGAAGAAATTAAGTCATTAATGAAATTTTGTTCTAGAGAAAATAAATATAAATTATTAGGATATCTTGAAAAAATATCAATATATTATTCTAATATGCAAGTTTATTCTAAAAAATTAGAAGAATACAGCAATATTCTAGGTTTAATTCACTTTAAAGAAGAAGATAAAGATGATGAATTAATAATAGATTTGGATGAATATAGAAAGCAATATGAAAGTTTTAAAGAAGAATCTATACAAGAGCAAATAAGTGAACTAAATACGGAAAATTCTGATGAATTTGATGAAGTAAGTCAGGTTCCATTAATCAAGATAGCAAATTAGTCAGTTCCAAAAATTGACTTTTTTTTTACAATTTGCTATTATAGTGTCGTTCGACCGCAAAGAGGAGGACCAGAATGGACACAACAAAAGCTTCTAGGATACCTTGGAAGCACGTTATCTGTTGTTTAATAATACTAGTAGTATTTGTATTAACAATAGGTATTCATATTAATGCTGAAGGATTTAGTGATGACGCTATCGCTGATAACTCATCCGATACGGTACCCCTGCGAACTTACAGTAGAATAATAGACTTAAGTCCTTTAAGCAAACAAAATGAGGTTAATTTAGCTGGACCTAAAGAGGAAGTAACCGTTGAAGAAATTACATTAGACGATTACATTACTACTTATCAAGCGGATATTGAATTTTTATCTAAAACTTTTGGAGTCAAATATGAGGATATTATAAATGATATGTATCAAAGATTTGAAAGTAATAAAGATAAGCAATTTGATAAGACAAATATTGGCTTTATACTAAATGAAGATGGAAGTGTTAAACAATATAAAAATGTTTTATATGGATTGGTCGAATATTTCTATAATTATATAGAAGTAAATCCAAAGAAAGTAAATAAGAAGTGGATTCCATATACAGGAAATTCTGAGTATGTAGAAAATTTGATAATCTACTATACTAAACAAATATATACAAATGTTGATACAGCTCTTGCATTAAGTATAGGTGCAAGTGAGTCAGGATACTACAAAGTTAAATATATGTTAAAATGTAACAATATATTTGGCGGAATGAGTAGTAAAGGGCTCATAAAATACAAGAACATGGAATTTGGGGTATTATCATATGTTAGAATGCTTTCTAAAAAATACGTAGGTAAAGGTTTAACTACAATTGAAAGTATTGGAAGAAAGTATTGTCCAACACGTGATAGTTTTGGTAATAAGATAGCAAGCCCACATTGGGTGTCGTTAGTTAATACAGCTATGAAAAAATATAAAGATTATGGAACAGTAATCGAAGCTAATGACTTGCTAACTGAAAGAGAATATGCATAACTTGTATTTCTCTTTTTTTTTGTTTATAATTAAAATAGAGATGATGATAAATGAAATGCATAGATGAAATAGATTTAAATAATAAAAAAATAATACTAAGACTTGATTTAAATGTTCCTATAAAAGATGGAATTATTTTAGATGATACTAAAATACGAGCAAGTATACCCACAATAAATTATTTATTAGATCAAAATTGTAAATTATTGATATTAAGTCATTTAGGAAAAATTAAAACTGAAGAAGATAAAGTAGAGAAATCATTAAAAATTGTTTGTGATAAAATGAAAAAACTTATTAATAAAAATATATATTTTATAGATAATGTTTTATCAGATGAAGTACCTACTATTTTAGATAACCATGATATTGCTATGTTGGAAAATACTAGATATGCAGATATTCCAGAAAAAAGAGAAAGTGGATGTGACCTTACATTAGCAGAATTTTGGTCTAAAGCTGGTGAATTTTTTGTAAATGATGCATTTGGTACAAGCCATCGTAAACATGCATCAAATTACGGCATATCAACATTTTTACCATCTGCATATGGTTTGCTTTTTAAAAAAGAAGTAGAGGGTTTAAAACCTATTGTAACAAATGAACCGAAAAGACCGTTTATTGTTATTATGGGTGGAGCAAAAGTTGATGATAAAATTGAACTAATAGATAGTATATTAAAAAAATGTGATTATTTACTTCTTGGTGGTGGTATAGCGAATACATTTAATAAAGTTAAAGGCAATAATATAGGCTCATCTTTATATAGTGAATCACAAGAAGAAAATGTAAGCACGTTAATAGGAAAATATTCGAATAAAATAATATTGCCAATAGATGCAAATGTTTTAAAAGGAAATGAAGTTTTAAGTAAAGATATAAATAATATAGAATCTGATGAAATAATATATGATATAGGTAATAAAACTATAGCATTATATAAAAATTATATAGATGAAGCTAAAACTATATTTATAAATGGAACTGTTGGATATTACGAGGATAAACGTTTTGCTAATGGAACTGTTAAATTGTTAGAATTAGTTTCAAATTCAAGTGGAATAAAAATTGCTGGAGGTGGAGATGCAGTAAGTTCTGTAAACAATCTTGGCTTCTCTGATAAATTTAATTTCATTTCTACTGGCGGTGGAGCGACGCTTGAATATATTGCCAAAGAAAAAATAGAATGTTTTGAGGATTAAAAAATGATATTAGTATTAAATTTAAAAATGAATCTTACTAAGAACACAATACTAGAATATGAAAAAGCTATTCATAACAAAAATGTAATAGTAATGCCACAATATCCATATTTACTTTTCTTTAATAGAGGAAAGTACTCTTTAGGTAGCCAAGATGTTTCCAAGTTTGCAAAAGGAAGTTATACTGGAGAAGTATGTGCTAAAGGTTTAAGATGCTTAGGAGTTAAATATGTTTTAGTTGGCCATTCTGAAAGAAAAGAACATTTTCATGAAGATGAATATGACTTTAAAAAGAAAATGGAAAATGTTATTAATAATGATATGATACCAATTTATTGTGTTAATCAAACAAGTGAAGAATATGAAAATGATAAAGAGTTAAGCAAAATAGAAGAACAGTTAGAAGCAATACCTGCTAACTGCAAATATATAATAATTGCTTATGAACCAAGTTATATGATAGGTAATATGGAAAATAAGGAAATGCTTGATAAAGAACTTTTACAAAAAGTTATAACTAAAATTAAAGATTATCTTATAGAAAGAAATATTAACCATTCAATATTATATGGTGGTGGAGTAGACGAAGAAACCATAAGTTATCTAAAAGATTTAAACCTTGATGGGTATATAATGTCATCTAGTGCATTAGATATTAGTAAATTAAATTCAATATGTAAAATGTTAGATATTTAAAATGTTTGGAGTTTTTTTAGAAGTGTTGTATAATTGTTTACAGCGGTGATGATATGAATGATTTAAAAGTTGGTGACAATTTAGAATTACATTGTTACAAACATAATGGAAAAATAAATAGTACATCTGATAGAATCACAATTTTAGATATTAAAGAGGATTATATTGTATGTGGAGATTATAAAACAACAATTACTGATAGTGATGGATCAACTAGAAAAACTAAAGAACCTGCTATAATGTTTTTTTATAAAGATAGATGGTTTAACGTTTTAGCTCAATTTAAGAAACAAGGCTTGTTCTATTATTGTAATATTGCTACTCCATATTTAATAGATGAAAATATTATAAAATATATAGATTATGATTTAGATTTAAGAGTGTTTCCAGATGGTGGATTTAAGATATTAGATAGAAATGAATATAATTATCATAAAAAGATTATGCATTATTCAGATGACTTGGATGAAATAATAAAAAGTGAATTAAGTGAATTGATTGAGATGAAAAGAGCAAATAAGGGCCCATTTGATAGAATACTGGTAGATAATTATTATAAAAAATATAAAAAAATTGCAGAAAAATTGTAATTTTTTTTATTATTTAACATAAATTATAATGTAAAATGCAAAAAACTAAAAAAAGTTGAAAAAAAGTGTTGCATTTTATTAAAATGAAGTGTATATTATTAACTGTGCTCCAGAAATGACACAGAAATTTACAAAAAAAATAATGTAAATAAAAAAGTGTTGACATTCTTAAAAAAGTACGATAAAATCAATATCGTGACTCAGAAAGAAATGTAAAATGAGGCATAAAATGATATGTAAATATCAAATTAAAAAAAATGTCAAAAAAGTGTTGACATGAAATTAAAAATTTGATATATTACTAATGCACTGGTCAAAAGACCTTGCAAAAACGATCTTTGAAAACTAAGTAAAATGTCAAGAAATTGAGTAGCTAGATTAAACTTAAATAATAAATATTTTTTATGAGAGTTTGATCCTGGCTCAGGATGAACGCTGGCGGCATGCCTAAGACATGCAA
>OLGM01000886.1_pt1 | contig 15930 bp, 22 predicted proteins | sample 1606001 | NCBI WGS metagenome assembly OLGM01 (sample SAMN03283294) | human gut metagenome | biome: human-associated habitat; material: feces | host: Homo sapiens | place: Peru | collected 2012
ACTCCGGGACCGTGGGATCCTACTCGTGCATATCGCCCTGTATGGTTTTTCCGTCCAATGTGGGCTTGTTCTTCAGGTCGTTATAGTCTTGTGATATGGTGATATTTTCGTCATACCCCGGCTCGAAGGTATCGCTACCTTCCATTTCAATTTTGAAATCCGGCAATTGATTGAATGACACATCGAAACTCATTCAATCACCGTCTCTTTCAAAATTCGCTCTACCGTGGTGGTTATGATTTGAGACCTCATGACATTCTCCCCAATACGGACACTCACCTGCATTTCCACAGAACATCCGCACCGCAAAGACAGTGTTTCTTCCTGTGTCAATTTGACCGTTAATTTATTTCCGTCACATCCGCAAGCAGTAAGTGGTTTATCGATTTTTACAGTTCCATACTGGGCAAATGTCACATATGCGTTGTCAATATCCACAGTCGAAAAGGGAAGGGTAAATGTCAAAGTTGGCGTTGAACCCCTGTACATATTATCCCCTCCAACACACAATTGTCGGAATTTTGACCGGTGCTTCCGGCTTATCCGCAGCGTAAATATATACGCCACCGTTGTAGCACTCTGATACTGTTGCAAAATCGTTTTCCGTCATAGCTGCTACCCCGAAGACCACTTCCGGGACCATGGTAGCCACTACACCAGAAAGCGCAACCGCTGCCCGGTACGGGTAACCTTCGTAAGTGGAATCTTGCACGAAAGCAGACCCCTGAACGGTTGTATCACGAAATAAGAGTTTTTTCAGCTCTACCACCGTTCCAGCTTCCAGGTCCTTTAATTCTTGCTGCACCCCGTTCAGAAGTGCTTCAAACTGGGCATGCATGGTGGAGGTATCTAACCCGGTAGTTTCCGTTACCAGGCCACATACGGTAGTATCCATCCGCTCATCCGTTATCATAGCATCAGTAACCGCAGTGATACCCGCCGGTACTGATACCCTTGCAAGGCTGATCTGCCGTATAGTGCTGTTGTTTGTCAGTGCCGGGGCAACTGCACTGCTGCCGGTTTTGCCTTTTAGCACCTTGACTTCCGGGTAATCCACATAGTTTGTTGTTTTCCATTCCACAACAATCCTGTCAATGCGGTTAAGAACACCATCCGCCGGGTCAATCGACAATTGCAGCTTTGAACCCTCTACGGATTCATTGTCCACCCACCAAACAATTCCATTCTTCCCGGCATTGGACAGCCATCCGATACCGTCAGACACCTCCACCGCCATTCCAGGCGTGGATAGTGCAGATACAGCTACATTGTCACCACCGGCGAACACGCCCGAAGTGCGCCCGTGATGCCACCTCATAACTTCTTCAGCACCAATATAGGTGTCCTGGTTGTTGGGAAAACTTTTGATATTAGCCATTTAATTTCAGCGCCCCCAATGCTGTTAAAATCGGGTCTCCTAAAAGGATCTCCGTTCGTGCTTTATTGTTGTCCAGGGTGTACTTGATACCCGTAATCCGAGCATTGAAAGACACCCCAAACCGGTCAGAAACACACGCCACAATGTCCCCAAGGTCGTAGTATTTACCAAGGTCTTCGGGGTCAATGGTGACGGAAAAGGATTTTCGTCTAATACGTTTCCCAAGCTCCATTTGTCCGTATGCCCTGGCTCTGGCCTTGCAGTCTTTTGTTGATTCATCAGTTTCCTGATGGACAGCCGTTTCAAACCAGATTTCTCGGCGGCTATCCCCGGTCACGTCTCCAACAATTTCCACGAATGTTTCTCCGTCCGTCCCCTTCAAAGTGCCCTGTACATAGGCAACATTGCAAAGCGTAGAATCGTCATCATCAATGACCAAGTCCTTTGCCGCTCCCTGTTCTTCAGAAAAAACAACGGCGTGGATTCCTTCTGTCAAATCCCGACCCTTGTACAGGCGGAAGATGTGGGTCAGGTTGTCGGAGTCCCATTCCATTGTATGACCGATGCCCTTTTCTTCGAGAAACGGCATGATTTCATCCAGCAGATAGCCGCCTTTGAAAACATTGTCTGTAGTATCCTCCATGCCGATTGCTTCAGCAATTTGGATTCTGGTTAACCCACGGAGATTGTCACTTACCAGTTGGTATACTCCGGCTTCAATGTTCTTCATATGGTATTCCTGGGCAATGATTCGCTTATTCAGAAGCCAATTTGCTGTGTACCCGTTCGCTGTGATTCTGGTTGTGGTTGTGTCAATCTTTACATTTTCTATCACAAAAGTTGCTTTTCTATCTGTATCATACAGAAGATTCCCAACTTTCAAGGCGGTAATATTGTAGTCATTGATAGGCGCTACCAATATCAGCTTCCCGATATCGTTATAATAGATTGACATGATAATGCTGATAGCGTGTTGAATTTCGTACCGGGTGGAAAAGTCCTCCGGGTATATTTCAAAACTCATAAGGCAATCCCCACGATCTCGGTTGCAAAATCAATGTCAACCTGCATATTCGCAAGGCCGCTTTTCGCTTCCGGTTTTAGTACATTGTCCCCCACATCCAGCAAAAACAGATTGCTTTTCAAACTCAGAGCACCCCGACAATCTCCGTCAATAGACGAGGTCACATGGGTACGATCATGTGTGATCTCCACAATCAACCGCTCCCCGCTGACCAAAGACTTGTTCACCAACAAAAATTTGCCGGTAGTGGCGTTTGTGATTTTAGGATTTTCCACATCACCATGGGCCGCAAAAGTGGCTTTGAACGGGACCGGAACCTGTCCACGATTTGGGACATTTAGAAACTGCGCTTCAAAGAGTTGCCCGAAACGGTATGGCCTGGAAATGTTCCACGGAAATTTGAACAGTCGATTGATACCTGACAATGTAGCAGAAGCGGAATCATCCTTACACCAATACGGATATGCCGCCAAAAGGGAAAACTGAAATTGAGAACCCCACCGCTTCGGCTCAATGGTAGGCGTTGTCGTAGGATACACATTCAGATAATAGTCATCGGCATACAGTTTGCCACCCAGGTCAGGCCGGATAACAGAGAGCAGTTTTTCCTTGTTCCTGGCTTGCATTTCGCCAACCAAATAGCCTGTGACGTTCACAGGTCTTGGCTGAACGTTTTTGCTCTGAATTGTTGCGCCGGTCTGATTGATACCCTTTGCCTGGGACAGGATAACGGTAACCGTATCAATGCCGGCGGGCTTGTTGATCAGATACCCACCGGCAAAGTCAAAGGTAACGCTATCCCCATTTTCGTTCACATAGCGAAACAGTTTGCTTAAATTGTTGAAATTTTTCACATTGCCCACCTCGCTTGTGTGAAATATGCCTCTGTAGCCGCCGCCAATTCGGCGGGGGTTTGCGCAATCGCTTGGATATTCTGGATAATCGTCATACCACGGTTTTTTCCGGTGCTCCTGCCGTTTTCGTTTTCTTCGGTACTGGACTTGCCGATATTCTTTCCGGCCCTCCATGTCCTTGCTTCCGCCGCCGTAAGGACGGCTTCACCTTTATGCAGGTTTGCAAGGTAGTTGTCGAATGGTACATAATCAAGGCCCTTGGCAAAAGACCCTTGCACGGCGTATTTAGCGCCGGAACCTCTGGTCTCTACATTTATGTACACAGTCTTCAGACTAGACTGTAGGGCACTGGTCATTTTGCTTCCAAGGTCAGACATTGCGGTAATTACCTTCTTTGACCCGGAAGAAATACCGCTTAGAAAGCTAGACATTGTATTGTTGGCGGCTTCCAGGGCCTCGGCAGACTTGTCCAAATCTTTGACAGAATCCGCATAGGTTTGGGCGATTTGTTCCATTTCGGATGCAAACTCACCGTCCATCAGGGTAAGAGATTCTGAAAGGTCTGCTTGACTCTGATCTACACCGGCAAGCAGTTCTAGGAATTGCGCAACAATCCGTTGCCCCTCTTCCGTAGATGCTCCACCGGCTTCCTGTAGGGCTGACGCAATAGTTGATGCATACGCCGCACCTTCCGCACCGTAGGATTGCAGCGCATCAGACAGTGTTCCTAAACTATTTTCAGATAGATAGTTGATATTGTCAGTATACTGCTGGTTGAAATCGATCTGAGATTGCATGTTGGACATAATATCCTGGATAGACGTTTTGACATCCACGCTTGCCTTGGCAAACGGCTGGAACCATCCATCAACATTGCTCAAAACGCTCTCATAAGTAGCTTGATATTGGGTCAGCAATTCCGTTGCCGATGCAACGTACTGTTCTGTTGCCGCCTGGAAACGGTTTGCCGGGTCTGCCGCCGCTTCAGCAGCCGCCTGTTCTTGGGATTCAAGCTGTGCAAGCTGTTCTTGGGCAATCCTTAACGCTTCCGTAGTTTGGGTGATCTTAATTGCCGTATCACTGGTAGCATCACCAACATTCGCTTGTGCCGCTGCATAAGAGGACGCTGTGCTTGTGGCAATACCAGCAGTCTCAGCATATGTCTTATTGGCGTTTTCCTGCGTTGTTTTCAGCCGTTGCAGTTCCGCTTCCAACTCTGCGACCTTTGCCCGTGCGTCATCAACCGTCTCCGCTGTGCCGGCAAGGGCATTGGCGGCGTTCCTACTGGGGGCCACAACATTGTTGATGCCGGTTGCAAGAGCATCAACGAAAAATGCGGCTACATTGAAAGCACCACCAAGAACCGTTCCAATCACAGACGCTATGGCTTCGATAGCGGGCATTATTTTTTCAACGCTGTCCAAAAAGGAACTGAACGCAGGTGCTAAATCTTCGCCGACGGACTCCATAAGCAGCTCAAAGCGATTCTTTAACTTTTGAACTTTCTCGGAAATCGTATCAGACATTTTCGCATATGCGGCTTCTGTTGAACCGGCGGAATTCCGCATTGTTTCCGTGCTTGCCGTCAAATCATCAATGTTACTTAACAGAGTGTTTGCCGCTTTCCCTGCTTCTTGGCTTCCAAACATATCATTTACAGATTGCCCGGTTCTTGCCGCTTCGGTTTGCAAAATGCCAAGCACATCAGTCAGGGAGTAGCCAGATGCCATCAACTGTGTAAATGACTGCCCGGTTTTATTCTTCAGCACATTCGCTGCGGTTGTCCCACTTTTGCCAAGTTCATTAAACATACTGTTTAAGTAGGTCGTGGCTTCGGCGGTTGCAATACCGTTTTTGGTCATGACTGCATAAGTTCCGCAAAGGCTATCCAAATCAACATTAAAAGATTTTGCGGTTGGGATAACCTTACCCATTGCAGAAGCAAGTTCACCTACAGTGGTTTTACCTAAATTCTGGGTCATAACCAGTTTGTCGGAAATGGCCGTTGCGTCACTGGCTTTTAACCCATAGGCGTTGATTGCTGTTGTCAGCACATCTACGGCGGTTGTCGTGTCCGTAAAACCGCCTTTTGCCAACTTTACCGCTTGGGTAGTAAAATCAACTGCGCTTGCTTGATCTACAGAAGCGGAAATTGCCGAATACACGGCTTCTGAAAAATCTGTAACAGCCACGCCCGTTTCCAAAGATGCCTGTTTGATAGAATCAAAGTAGGCGGTTGTGTCTGTCCCAGAGGACAGCAGTGTGTTTACTTTTGCAAAAGCAGTTTCAGCGCTTGCTGCTGTCTTCAAACAAGCAACTCCAAATTCAGCAATTTTCTTGACGGCAAATGCGCCACCAACAGCGGCACCAACTTTTGTAAAAATGCTGCCAAGGGAGTTACCTGAAGATTTTGCGTTCGAAACAGTATCGTCAATGGTTGCGTTTGCCTCAGATGCATCAATGGCAATACGCCCCATTAATTGGAATACATCCAATGTTCTTCACCTTCTTCCTGCGGCACAAAGGACAATATTGCTTTGGATTGTTGTACGATGGAAACAAGGTCTTCTTCGCTTGCTTCTTGTGTTGAACTTTGGGCCAACAATTCCCGGAACTCTGCAAAGGACCGTTCGAAATCTTTATGCAGCCAGAATTCCCACAACACCTGATCCTCTGTCTCTTCATTCTTAATAGTTACGATCTCACCGACAAATTCATGCATCCGCCCGGCGCGTATCATCAAGTTCAACAAGGCCAGAGGGTCAGAATACCGCTGGAACAGCAAGTCAATGAAGCGAATATCGCCTATTTGAACAGCCTTGCAGCAACCTGAAAAAAATCTTTGAATTCCTCTTTTTTGATGGTATCCACCACCATGTTCATAAAATCCACCATAGGCAGGGCGGCGATATCTTTTGTGCTCATACCGGACAGGCCGGAAAGCAGCTTATAGATATCGCCCTTGCACTGGGGCAGGTTGGAAAAAATCACATCCGCAATGTTTACGGCAATGGTAATGCCTACTGCCGTTGCATCCGGCTTTTCCCCATCCATAGTGCCGCCGGTTGCAGCCTTGATAGCATTCTTTACATCATCAGATTCAAAGGCCGTTTTGAATTCCTTCAGGCCAATGCCGGAAATGATTTTGAACATAGGGAATACATCTTCGGCGGTCATGTCCCGCAAAGTGTAGGCTTTTTCTTCGTTCATTGTAAAAACCCTTTCTGGTTCAATATTGGTTTAGGGCCGGGTTGCCCCGACCCTATTTCAGGAAGCTTTGGGATAGTAGATATGCCAAGGCAGAACATCCTGGTCGGTGGAATCGCCGAATTCAGCATAGCACTCAAAGGTGTACTTACCGGCGGAACCTTCCTTGTTCTTGCCCTCATGCTCAAAGCCGGAAGTGCAAAGGGCATTTTCCAGAATGGCAATAATGTACTTTCCTCCAAGGGTCTTGCCCACAAAGGCGATATTCTCCCAATAATCGCCCTCTGCAATTTCCGTCTTGGACTCAATCACATCATAGGAGGAATCTTCAGACGTGCCCAACTGGCCCAGGGTTGCCGCCTGGATGACTTCCTTCGTCAGCTCAGCCAGGTTGATTTCCATGGTTGCCGTTTCACCGGTCTTCTGGGCCATGCCCTTAGACTTTACGCCGATACCGTCCACCTCGATATTGGTAATTTCCGGGGTAATGGTGAACTTGGAACCGCCGTTGGTCGCACCCACCAGGGATTCAGCAAAATTCCAGGAACCGCTCATATACTTCAGGCCCTTGTGAATCGTACCAGCACCGAAAACGATATTGCCGGGGGTCTTATTGGTAACGCCAGACTTGCCAAAAATAGCCATTAATTCACGCTCCATTCTTTGATTGTAAGGTTTATTTGAATGCGGTCCAATTCCGCATCCTCTGTTGGAATAGGCAGGGCGTTCCCGTAAGCAATAACCACTACAGAGCCATCCGCAAGCGGGAACGCTCGTCCTTCCTGTGTAAAATAGTTTCTGATCTTGCCTTTCGCCGTTTCCAGGGTCGTTTCAGCCCCAGCCCCACGGGCAAAGCCGGTCAAGGTGAAGGTGCATTCCTGCAAACCATCTTCGCTCATGGAATCGGTTTCCATGTAATCCCCAATGAAGTAAGGATATTCAAGCTTTCTGCGGAAACGCCGAAAAGCGTAGTCCAACCCTAATTCTTGCATTGCCGTTTTCACGGCTTTCAGGACGTCGCTTGTCATCCGCTCAACTCCCCGAAAATCTGTTTTGCCCGGTTAATGATTTTGGCTTTTGTGCTGGAAAACGCTTTTTGCAGAGTTCTGTTCGGACGCTTGCCAAACGTAAAATGGAAATTTCCATTTGTATCCCGATATACCCAGCCGCCCTTCCTGCCGTCTCCACCTGCCGCATATTCGCCGGTTCCGAATTCTTCCCATATGGCATTCTGCAAAGGGCTTCCGGTGGTGGCTTCCTTCCCGCTGACTGTGTGTGCCCAGCTGCCCTTCAGCTGTCCAGACGCAACACGGGAATTTCTACGGGCGGCGGTTTCCACTTCAGATGCTGCCTCTTCAAGGAATTGCGCCGTCTTTTCATCCAGTGCCCTCTTAACTTTGATGCTGTAATCGTGGAATTCTACGCTCACTTACTGCCCCCCCGTGTACTTCAGGTAGATTTCCAACTGGTTGTGCAGTTCCATGGGGTCATCGATCAGCAGCACGTCATACCGCTTTCCGGCAATAACGGCCCGGGAATTTTCGGCGGTGATAACCTCATTCAGGGCCGCATATTCAGCAACAAAAACATGGGTGGATTCCTGCAACTTTGCGCTGTAGGTGGTGTGCTTGCTGTCTCCACCGATCAGGTCAAGCCAGCCCCGCACCTTCTGCACGTCCACCCAGGTTTCCACCTGCGCCCCGATTTCATCGGTTTCCACAGTCCTGCACTGGAGAAAGGCGTATACATTGCCGCCGATGCTCATACACTCACCCCTTGGCCGAATCTGGCTTTCTTGTAGGGCTTCAGAAAGCCCAGCAGGGACTTGGGAAAGCCCATGCTGGAATTCTCCCCGTCCATGTTGAAATAGGTCACAGCGTGCCGGGAAATGGTCTCAGACTGTACGCCTACCTTGTCCCCGTTGTCAAGCTGCCACTGAAGCATTCTTACCACGCCCTGTTTCACATCGGCGGGGTAGACCACCTTTGTGATGACCACGCCGGATTCATCAAACAGGTCTTCTTTCACCGTGACGGTCTGCCCGTCCACAGCCGTGACCGTCACAAGGCCGGAATTCCATTCCGCTTCGCTGATTTCCAGCGTGTCGCCTGCCTTGAAGGGCACGGCAGTGGGGCAAAGCAGCCGGTTCCCATCCGCTCCAGCCACGGCAACCGCCCGCAAGGGCCGCTTCTGGAAATTGTTGCTGGTATATCCCCGGATCAACAGCTCAAGCGCCTGAAGACGTGCTTCTATCGCTGTGTCTGTCTCCTCCGTAGTCACAAACTGCCGCAGTTCGGCAACGGTCATAATCATGGGTACCGCCTTACTCCGCAGGGGCGTCGGGGGCTTCATCAACCTCCGTCACAATTTCGGTCACTTCGTAGCCCTCATGCTCCCGGAACCAATCCACCATGCGGCCCCCGGTAATCTGTGCCTTGCCATAGGCAAACTGGACGCCGCCAGCGCCAACGCCGCAGAACTCGGTGTTGCCCACAACCTTGATTTCATAGCCGGTAACGGCCTTAGCCTTCTTCACTGCCATATTTCGACGTCCTTTCCGCTTACGCAATCTTGATGTTTCTGAGGACACCGGCATGGGCCGTGTTCTTCAGCACGGTTGCCGCCACCATCTCCACTTCGCCTTCCTTCACGGCGCCGGGGGCGTTGAAGTCGGGCAGATACTGCCGGATCGCGCTGTTGCCGGTCAGGGAAGCAGCGTGGAAGCCGTCGTTCACATCGAACTTCACGGCGTAGATGTCCGTCAGTCCGGCGGTAGCGGTAGAACCGCCCCCAATGGTGCGGCTGATACCGGCCTTCACGCAGTCGTTGCCGGTGACGGTAGAGCCGGCAACCGTGTAGTTCTTGCCCAAATCCATGAAGCGCACGCCATCCATGGAAGTGACCTTCCGGCCGAAGGCTTCCTCACTCTCGGTCTTGTAGCCTAGAATGCGGGCCATGGTCTGCACCTTGGCGATCATGTCGCTGTTCATCAGCAGAGCGTCGGCCCTGGTGTTCTTGATCAGCAGCTGGATCTGCTCATACAACTGGTCGGCGTTGGCCTTGAGCTGGGCCATGGTGGAAATGTCAATGCTTGCGCCGGTATTGTACTCCGTGGAAGTACCAGCCAACATCTTGTCCAAACCGTCAAACTCGGTGCTGCGGGTGGTAGCGTCGCCGTTGATCATGGTGTAGTGGAACAGGCTGATAGCGGCCAGCACCTTTTCACGAATCTGGTATGCCATGTTGTTCCAAGGGCCTTCTGCCTCTTTCAGAACACGGTCGATCTGGAACTTTCCGCCGAAGATCTTCAGGTCTGCGGACTTCTTTTCCACAGTTGCCTGATTGGCGGTGTACTCCGCGTTCAGCGCGCGGAAAGCAGCCACAGAGGGCAGCTTCTTCTGGATGTAGGAATAGGTCAGCGTGCTGCCACCCTGAGGAGAAACGCAGTTGTCAAAGGGCAGCAGCTGAAGGATCTCGGATTCCCGCAGAAAGATATCCACAATCTGCTGGGAAACCTTGTCGGACATACCGACTTTCATTTCCGCAAGGGTCATAACCACAATAAATTACCTCATTTCTTAGTCATTTTTCGGCCCGTAGGCCAGCTTCAGAGCGTCTTCCAGATTCTTGGGTTCTGCCGCTCCCTGTTCGCCATCCTCCAGCTTGTTTTCGATGATCTTCTTCGTGCCGGAAGCCTCGAACTGATTGGGGAACTGGGTCTTCAGGCCGGAGAGCTTTTCGTCCATGCCCTTGACCTTGCCGTTTTCATCCAGCGTCAGTTCCTCGGGCTTGTACTTCTCCCGCAGCTTGTAGGCCAGATAGTCAGGGTCAACCGCCTTTGCGTCCCGAAGGGCCAGCTGGATGGCGTTGTCAAGCCTGGTCTTCGCAAGCTCCGCCTGAAGCGTGGCAACCTGGGACTCATATTCGGTAATCTTCCCCTGAAGCCCTTCATTGTCCTTCGTGCCCTTTTTCAGTTCGGCAATCAGGTTGTTGGCCGTGGTCAGCTCGGTGTCCTTGCCGTCCAGCTGGTCCTGAAGGGCATCGTATTTGCCCTTGCCTACATACTCGCCGGTGCTCAGGTTGGCAAGCTTCACCTGCTTGTCCTTGTTGGCTTCGTTGCCGTTATAGGCATTCAGGGCCGTTTCCAGCTGTGCATAGAGGGCATCCCCCAAAATCTCTTTCAGAAATTCCATTATTTCTCCTTCCTTGCCCCTGTTTTTAAGTGTGGTGTCTTCCACAGGCAAGCACTTTGTTGAATCCGGGAGTGCGCCGGAAATTTGTTACCGGGCAGTTTAAGCGCCATGCCTGGGGCATAAAAAAACGCCCTGCTTCCAGAGCGCCCTTTCGGCTGAATAACTGTTATTCCGCTTCGGTCTCTTCCTCTTCGGAAAGCTCAGGCGGGGCCACGGTGATTTCAAAGGTTTCCTGCTGCATCTCCCGGACAGTGGCTTCGATCAGGGCGTCCACGGTGTCAATGTCCAGCCTGTAGCCCTTGCCTTCCAGAAACTTGCGCACATAATTTTTCTTTGCCTCGCCCATGCCGGATTCTTTGTAGATCATCTCCGCGGCCTTTACGCCTACTGAGGTCCACTTCTTCACCTGTTCCAGCTTCTCGGCACTGACCTTCACCTTGATCCAGGGGATCAGGAAGGTGGTCAGCAGCAGCCCCAGAAGAGTAACCAGGGCGTTCACAATGGGGGTCAAATCGATCATTTTTGTTTGCTCCTTTCGGTTTTTGAAATATTAAAAGCAGTTGTTGCGTTTTTTGCAACAACTGCTTTTTACGGATTGTTTTTTCGTGAGGTCACGAAAAAGGTCAGAACTTGCGGCAAACTTACAACAAACTTGCGGCTAACTTGCAGCTTACTGAAAATGGGCATGAAAAAAGCACCCTTTTCAGAGTGCTTTACGTAATGTTGAATGGGACAACTTCCTTGATATCTCTCAGGTATCGAAACGCCTTTTTGATAGAACTGTTTTCACATAGGTACTCAATGCCGTTTGGGGTAATCATGCAATCACTGATGCCTGCGACGTAAGGTGTTTTCCCGCCGTCAAGAAAGCAAAAATCCACACCGTCTATATACCCGTCTTCCGACAGGTTGAATAGAATATACGTCCAATACCGTTCGTTCACCTTGAGCAATCGGCTGTCCAGTTGAAGCATTTTTTCGTCAATGTCTGTCCCGTTCTTTAAGCACTAGTACAGATAGGAAAGTATCTGATATGCAATCACAAAATAATCATCTTTTGCCATGTTCGCACCTCGCAAAAAAGCACTATGCGATTTGCACATCGCTTTTATCTCTTGGGTTCAGACTTCATTTCTTTTCTGTGGGCTAACATATAGTCCAGAAGGAAATCCGATTCTTCATCGGTTAAAATGCTAAACGGACTAATCCGGGAATCATCTTCGTGCCCAGCGTATTTATAGTCATACCCATCAACAACAGGGTCAAAACCCAGCTTCTTGCATATATCCGAATATGTCATTCTCTGAACACCTCCAATTCCACATTCTCAGCCTTTAACAAGTCGAGCATTGCTTCCAAACGTACTGTAGATTCACTGCCATTATAGAGATACTTATTTGCTTTGTCAAGAAGTTGATCAACAATCACTTCATTGAACTCCCCTAAGACTCTATATCGCATAACATATCCGTTATGGCACACAATCAAACCGTATTTATAGCGCTTCTCATAGGCTGTCTCCAAGTCTGTGATACTCGGCACGCTGCTGCCCGGGTGGTTATGTATCGCAATGACCGTGTGCGGCTCGGCCTCGGAAACCATTCTGCGCATCCGCTTGCTCGGAAGAACCTGGTTCTCAGCCTCGTAGTCAGTCCGTGTCAGGGCTTCGCCTGTCACCGTGTTGATGAAGGTCATGTCCTCAAACTTCGTACCGGACCGGTGGGCAAGCATCTCCCTGGCCTTTTTGCAGGCTGTGCGCTGAATGTCCACGGATTCATCCAGATTGTTATACAGATTCCGGTACCCGGAAGTCTTCACAACGGGGCTGACGGCGGTGCTGTCATACCGGTTCTTGGACTCCTCTTCAGCTGCCTCCAGGAACTTCGCCTTGAACTCCTCGAAATTCTCCGTCTTATCCAGCCCGAAGAACTCCGCCCGCTGCTTCAGTTCTTCCAGTTCCTCTTCATCAAGCGCCCAGCGGGCACGGGTCAGGCAGGCGCAGCGGCAGTTGATAACCTCGGCGGCCGCACCCTTCGGATCGCCGGGGTACATCAGGCCGTTGGAGAACGTTTCATCCAGTTCCCGGATTTCTCCGTCAACCCGCCTGTGGGATTCCCGGGTCTTGCCGTCAAGGGTGCTGTCCCACTGCTTGACCACATCGGCCCCCCTGTCCTTCGCCACCCGCTGGGCATCGGCGGTGGAAGTCTGCTGGATCCTGTGGCCCTCCGTCCGGGCTATGGTCTTGGTGCGGGAGAATGGGGCGCTGGTAGCGTTGGCAATGTTCCGGGCGATATCGCTGTACCCCAGCCCCGTGGCAATGCCCCGGCTGATCTCCTGGGTGACGGCTTTCTTCAGCGTGGAAACCTCAATTCCCAATCGCTTGTAAAGTCCGCCGCTGACCTTGCTGTCCACCAGAATGGCCCGGATTGCCGCCGCCTGATCTATGGGCGTAATGACCGGGATTCCCTGCTTCGCGATATCGAACATGGTGCCCACATAGCCCGTTTCGTAGGAATCCTTCAGATAGCTTTCGATGGTGCTGTAGTTGTCGCCTCGCATCTTGTCCAGAATGCCGCTGACCTGACTTTTCAGCGCCTCCTGATACTGCTTCTGATAGATTTTAGACCGCCGCTGAGATTGGAGCAGTGCCCTTGTGGCATTGTCCACACCGTCCTGATTTATGGCAGCGTCCAGCAGGTCAATTTCCGCCTGAAAGTCCCTGACCTTCCGGTTGATATCGGTCAGCGCCCGCTTATACTGGCTTTCCAGCGCCCTGACGGCCTCTGCCTCGCTTTTCAGCAGGGACTTCTGCACTTCGATTTGCCACTTGTTCAAAACGCATCACCGCCGGCCTTGTCCAGAGCCGCCAACGCCGCCGCTGTGGGGTTTTCCTCGGCCTTTGGCAGCTTGTCTTTCAGATCGTCATAGTCCAAATCCAAAGCCTCGCACACAAGCTGCGCCGTCAGCTCCTGCCCCAGCAGGGAAGCAGTGTTCAGCAGCGTGGTGATCTTTGTCTGCTGCTCCTGGGCCTTTGTGAGGTCGATCTGGGCGTTCTCCTGAGCGTTGGTGATGATCTCCCGGGAGAAGTCAAAGTAAACGTCCTTCTGCTCGTAGTCCGTGCCCTGGGTGTCGTTGATCTCCTTCAGCACCAGCTTCAGGAGCTTGCGCATGAATTGCAGCAGGAACGGCAGCAGGCCGTCACACTTCAGGTCCAGATTGGCGTAAGCGGACTTGATGGCAATGGAGACCGTGGCGCTGGTGTCCTTCAGGGCCTCCGTGTTCACGCCCTGCCCGAAGCGGAAAATGTTCTTTTCGTCCACTTCCATTTTGGTTTTCCGGGCCTCCACGGGGATATCCACGGTCTTGATATCAATACCGCCATCTTCATCCACGCCGATATGCTTCTTTGTCTTGACGTTCAGCATTAATTCATCCAGATTGTCCCCCTGAAAGCCCTTGACCACATACAGGGCCTCGTTGGTGTCCTGGATGTTGTTGGACAGGCCCGCGTTCATCAGGTCGTAGTCGTCGATCAGCGCCTTGATGGGCTTCAATCCGCTGAACCGCTTCCGCCCGTTGTCCAGCCGGAAGAAGGGAATCATGCCGTAATCGTCATAGTAGGTGCCTTCGTCCCCGTCCTTCCGGTAGAGGATATGGGGCCGGGGATTGAGAGAAAGGGAATCATCCGGGACGATATCCCCCTCCCCTTCCTGACAGTAAAACCAGGTCTGCTCCCTGTCCCATACCTGAATCCGCTTGATTGCCTTGTTGTCCTTGTCGAACCGATCAATGAACCAGCGGATCACATAGGCGCAGCCGTCATCGGTCTCCTTCTCCCGGACTTCCACAACGCCGATGCTGTCCGCCACCTGAAACGCCGTCCGGTCGTTTTCGTCCTTGTAGGCGTACATATACTCCCAGCCCTTGGCAACCGTGCCGGAAATCAGGCCGTTCAACTCCGCCCGGAAGCTCTCATTGTCGTTGAAATAGGCGTCAAGTTCCGTTTGCAGCTCCGGAATATCGGACCGTACAAAGCCGCCGTGACCGGAAAGCATATACTGGGTCTGTTGGTCCACCAGCAGCCGGAAAAACGGGTGGGAAATCTTGATATTGCTTTTCGTCCTGTCCTCCTGAAGCTTTCCTTCCCCGTTGACGAAGAAAATCCGGTAGCCCTTGATATCGTGGTCGCCCTCGAAGTAACGTAGTCCGGTTCGCGCGAACCGCTTCCGGTCGCTCTGGGCATCCGCTTCAATGAATTTCCTGATTTCGTTTATGGACAGCATCTAACCACCACCGTTTCACGCTAAAAAATCGTGCTTTTTCAGCCGTTCGTTGTATGTATCTTTGATTTGCGCAATGGCCGCAACCGCGATCTGATTTTCAAACTCCGGGTGCGCATCACAGTATTTTTCGTAATGGGTGATATCCCCCAGAATCTGCTTGAAATGCTCATGGCTGTGGGGTTGGCTCAGGTAGATTTCATCGGCGAACCGAAGGATTCTGACCCGACAGTCCTTGGCGTGTATCTCCCGGTTCTCGTCCCGGATGGTGTCAACCTCTGCCTTTACGCCCTTCATGTCCGCCTCGAAGGCTTCCATTTTGGCAAGCAGGGCCTTGTTTGTCTGGTTGCCCAGCCATTCCAGGATAGCAGACCAGGGATTTACCTTGATGGGGGTGATCTGGATCAGGGTCAGCAGCCCCACCAGCCCGCCGCCGAGCAGGGGCAGAATTTCTTTCAATGTCATTTACGGGACTCTTCTTTCGTTGTGAATTTATATCAGCCATTTGCTGCCCGTGATATACTTCTCCAGGGCGTAGCGCATGGCGTCCATCAGGTGGTTGAAATCATCGATCGGCACATTCAGCTTGTTCCCGAATTTGTCCGTGTCCCAGGTGTAGTTGCTGATTTCCGTCATGAAGTTTACACACCGCGGATGAATGATGATTTCCAAATCCTGAATCCACTGAATGCCGTTTGTAATGCTGTCCTTCCCTTTTGCTGCTCCCTTGACCCGCAGACCCAAGCTCTGCAGCTCGTCAATGGACTTCGGCTCGGCGGAATCGGCTGTGATTCTTTCCTTGCCGTAGCCCATGCCCTGAATCATCTCGGCAATGCGCTTGTTGGAAAGCCCCTTTTCGTACATTTCGTCAAACACGAACAAACGCTTTTCCTTCTGGTCCAGCAGGCCGCAGAAAAGCGTTGAAGGGTCGTTTGTGTAACCGAAGTCCAGACCAAAGGCGGACACAATGCCGCCTTTGCGCCGCGTCTGGTCG
>OLGM01000891.1_pt1 | contig 15818 bp, 16 predicted proteins | sample 1606001 | NCBI WGS metagenome assembly OLGM01 (sample SAMN03283294) | human gut metagenome | biome: human-associated habitat; material: feces | host: Homo sapiens | place: Peru | collected 2012
TCGTTTCTATGGATATTCTTTTTTATTCTTTCATCTTCATTTTACAATCTGCGAATATTTTAATTTTCTTTCCTACTTAACCTTCCCACAAGCAAGCTGCTGAGGAATGCCGCAAGCAAAATCCATGGGAGAATTCTTGCATCAAAGCAGAGGAGGAGAAGTACGGTTACGGCGAGGGGCTTGCGCATTGTAACTCCAAGGAGTGCGGCGGTGATTACGGCGGCGCAAAATGCGGTGTCAAGTCCCATAAGCAATGCAACGCCAAAGCCGATGCTTACTCCGCAGAAGATGACGGGGAAGAAGTGACCGCCTTTCCAGCCTGACTTTATGCAAACATTTGTAAGAACAAGTTTTAAAAGTCCCGAAAAAATCAGTACCCAAGGCGCAAATTCGCCGATGTTCTTGCTTACCTCGCTTATGCTCTCTTCACCTGAGAACATTACAAGCGGCAGATATGTGCCGCAAATACCGAGAACCAATCCGCCGAGTGTGGTGCTCACAATAATTCCAAAACTGCTCTGAATTTTACCGAAAAATTTTGTGAGCAGTTTTTCTGATATTACAAACAAAAGTCCTGCCAATGTGCCGAGCAGGGCGAGTGGAATACCCCATAATCGCTCGGTATTTGTAATGCTGTATTCGCCTATTCTCGGCAATCCCGTACTGCCGCCAAAGGTTTGATTGAGCAGAAATATTGTGCCCGTTGCAAACAATACCGCTACTACATTTGAAATCAGTTTGTTTGTGCGAATATCGGTTGCTGTGTCCTCGGTGTCAAGCTGTTCCTCGTTTGTGGCGGCAAGACCGAAAAGCGGAGCGTAGAAAATCGCCGTCAGAGTTGCGCTGACGCCCGTTTGCATAAGTTCGGGAATTTTGCTCTTTGCGTTTTTCATATGACTGCCTGCCCAATAGCAAAGTCCCACGATTACGCCTGCAAGTCCTGCCTCTGGGCCGATACTTCCGCCGAAAAGCAGGGGGATAAGCGCTGAAACGCAGAGCAATAGCACCTTGTTGTACGGATAAAATTTATCTCGCTTAACCTTTTTCATCACTTCGTCAAGCTCATCGGGTACAGCCTTTGTAATCTTCTGATAAACTCCAAGCAAAACACCACCGATTGTACACACCAAAATCGGATAGTAGGTGAAATTAAAATAAGACGGTACAGTGTTCCAAATCAAGCCAATGCCAAAGCTCATAAGCCTAAGAAATAGCCAAACTATGCAGGCGATTACCGCACCGCTGAATCCGCAGAAAAGATAGTAGATAAGATTATTTGCAAGCGTATTTTTTTTCATATAATATTCTCCCTTTTGCAATCAGCTCTTTTTTGCAGTGTTGTAAGTGGCTATTGCGTCTATGTTGTCGAGTATAAATTGCTGAGCGTTGCTGTTGTATAGCACCACCTTGTATGTGCCGTACATACCCAACCGCTCTTGAGTTAATATGCCGAGCTGAGTGCCCTTTTCAGTCGGGAACTTATGATTTTTCCCTGTTTCGTCAGTAATGTATTCGAGAAAATCTATCTCAATTAGCCAATTTGTAATGCTTGTGGTTTTTAAGCCTTTCATTTCATCGGCATCTATCAAAGCGTTAATGTTCTTTGTGATTTCCGTAACGGTAATCGGCTCGTTTGTAAAGGGATAGCCTGCTAATTGCTGAGCGGTAATTGAAAACGGCGCTTTACTGCTTTTCTTTTTATGAGAACCGGTATTGCCCTCAATAACATTTCTCAAAACATCGGAGATGTAAAACAAGCATCTTGATATGTGTATATTATTTATGGTGTCGCTTTCGGGCACAATTTCATTTGTAACGGGATTGATTCCGTTTGCGAGTTTGTCTAAATATGATTTTGCTTTCAACAGCTTTTGATTATCGTTCAAGTTTATCACCTACAATGATATGTTTAATAAATTATACCATATTCCACAATAATAATGCAATTATTTCAGAAAAATTATGTTAAAAATTTGGGTAATATGTTATAATATAAGTGATTTTGCGGTAGGAGGGATGAGTATGGCATTCAGCGAGCTTATTAAGAATTTTTCAAAAATCAGAGAATATATGAGCCAATTCTTTGTTTATGGCTTTAAAAGCAGGAGTGAATACGACCAAAAGAGTGCAAGAAGTTACGATAACGAGAAACGAAGAATTGAAAGCTGGCTCGGAGATTATATGTGCTTTCGCCAAGGCGCTGACGGGAAAAATGTTTTTATTGCACTTGACAGCAGAAACATTTCCGCAAATCCGCTCTATAAGGCATTTAAGGCAAAGAGTTTTACCGCAAACGATATAAATCTGCATTTTTTAATTCTTGATATTTTAACCGAAAATTCTGAACTTTCCGCAAGTGAAATTACCGACAGACTCTCAGCAGATTACTTCACCCACTTTGAAAACGCCAAAGAACCCGATGTGTCTACCGTACGAAAAAAGCTGAGGGAGTACGAAAAGCTCGGTATTCTTACGGCTAAAAAGCAGGGCAATCAATTACTTTACAGCAAGAGCAATAGTGACATTGAGCTTGAGAGCTTCAAAGACGCCATTCAGTTTTACTCTGAAATTTCACCTATGGGCGTTGTCGGCTCATATTTGCTTGACAGATTTGAGAGTACAGACACGATATTTTATTTTAAGCACCACTATATTTTGCATATTCTCGAAAGCGAGGTATTGTATCTGATTTTGCAGGCAATAGGAGGGCAAAGGCAGATTACCGTTGGGAATTTTTCAACAAGAACCCAAAACAAAACCGAGCATACGGTAGTGCCTTTTAAAATTCGGGTTAGCGTTACGAGTGGGCGGAGATATCTGGTGTGCTATCATATCCGTTTCAAAAAGATGATGACTTTTCGACTTGATTCTATAAAAAGCGTTAAGTTAGGCGAGGTGTTCGATGATTATAATTACTTTAAAGAAAAATCAGTGCAGTTTTCCAATCATTTGTGGGGTGTATCCTCAAACGATAACCGAAGTACCGAGCATATTGAAATGGTAATATATGTTGCAAATAACGAAAAATACATAATTGACAGACTTTACAGAGAAAAACGCAGCGGTACTGTTGCAAGGCTTGACAGCAACCATTACAAATTTACCGCAGATGTTTACGATGTAATGGAGATGACGCCTTGGATACGCAGCTTTTACGGCAGAATTGTCAGTCTTGAAAGCTCAAACAAAGAATTAAAAAACAAAATTATTGATGATGTAAACGATATGGTAAGGCTATACGGAGGTGACGAAAATGCTCTTTAGCGAGATTTACGGCAGTTATTACAATGCAGTTTCAAAACTGATAGCCAGCGCAGTTGACGGCGATTTAACCGAAAAGAAGATGTATGAAATTGTAGACAAATACGCTTTTGCCGAAAGCGGTGTAAGTATTCCGACTGCCATTAAGAGCGGCGAGTGGAATTTGATTACCGAGGATATGAAAACGCCAATCAAAAATAAACCGAGTATGCCTATTACCCTGCTTGAAAAAAGGTGGCTTAAATCCTTGCTTGATGATCCGAGGGTTAAGCTGTTTGATATAAACGCAAATGCGCTTATAGGTATTGAGCCGCTGTATAGCAGTGATATGTTCGATTATTACGATAGATTTGCTGACGGTGACGATTACGAAAATCCTGAGTATATCAAGATTTTCAGGCTTATTTTGACGGCAATTCGCAAAAAGCATAAGCTGCTTATCCGATTTACTTCTCATAAAGACTTTCAGTATTCGATTAAAGTAATTCCTCATAGACTTGAATATTCCGAAAAGGACGATAAATTCAGATTGATTTGTGTAAATTCGCACCACACCTACACTGTCAACCTGTCGAGGATAACATCCTGCAAGCTGCTTGAAAAATATAAGCCATTTGAGGATAAAAAAGAAAGATGTGCTACCGGTACACTTGTACTTGAACTTACAGATGAGAAAAACGCACTCGAAAGGGTAATGCACGAATTTTCTTATCTAAAAAAAGGAACCGAAAGGCTAAGCGATAATAAATACAGAATCAGTCTTGAATACGACAAGGACGATGAAACGGAAATTCTAATTCGTGTGCTTTCTTTTGGCACAAGGGTAAAGGTGATTTCGCCCCAAAGCCTAATAAATGAGCTGAAAAACAGAATAAACAAGCAAAAAAGTTGCGGACTATTTTAAGTTCGCAACTTTTTTTCCACGATTTTCTAAATTCCGTTTGATATAATAACAGCATAAAAGCTCACACAGCAATTACAGAGAAAATTTATATCACAACATTTAATATGTTATAAAATGAGCTTTGTTAAAGGTACAGTCAGCAATATTTTATAGCTTTGTCAACTTAGTTTTGAATTATCGTACCTTGTATTTTATTTTAAGGAGGGGTTTTCATGTTGAAATACCTAAAAGCTGAAACTAACAAAACATTTACAGAAAACGGAGCAGTTGCCTTTAAGACAACAAATTCCGCCTGTCTTGATTTATTTTCAACAATAGGGGCTATGCGCAACAGCAGAGAAGACTCTGTTTTAAACAGTTTTTACTGCGCATACAGTGAAAACCCCGACTTAGCAATGAAAATACTTTTCTTTGCAAGAGATATTCGTGGAGGACTCGGCGAAAGAAAAGTATTCCGCCTTATTATTAATGACCTTGCAAAAAGGGGAAAAAGCTCGGTTTTAAAAAATCTGAAATATATCGCAGAGTATGGCAGATTTGACGACCTGCTTGTATTGCTTAATACAGATTGCGAGTGCGAGGCGGTTGAACTTATTAAAGCTCAGCTTGAAACCGATATAAAAAATATGAATAGCGGTAATCAGATTTCTCTGCTTGCAAAGTGGATGCCGTCGATTAATGCGAGCAGTAAATCTGCTGTTGCCAATGCCAAAAAATTGGCAAATGCTTTAGGTTATACAAAGGAGAAATACAGAAAAACGCTCAGTGCGTTGCGTGCACAACTAAAAATAGCAGAGAACAATCTGAGAACAGAGGACTTTACTTTTGATTACGAAAAATTGCCCTCAAAGGCGCTTTTTAAATACAGATTTGTATTTATGAGAAAAGACCGAGAAAGATACGAGGATTTTATAAATCGTGTAGAAAGCGGAGAGGGAAAGCTGAACGCAAGCACACTTATGCCGTATGAATTATTAGAGCCTTATATCGGCACTTTGTACAATTCATTGGGAAGAAACGACTTGCCATTGAGTATTTCTGAAACTGAGCAGGCGGCACTCAATGCCACATGGAAATCATTGCCTGATTTTTGCAATGGCGAGAACGCACTTGCAGTAGTGGATACATCAGGCTCAATGTATTGTTATAATAATCCGAGTCCTGCCTCGGTAGCGTTGTCCCTTGGAATTTATTTTGCCGAACATAGCAAGGGAGTATTTAAAAATCATTTCATAGAATTTTCGAAAAATCCACAGCTTATTGAAATAAAAGGAAATACCTTTATAGAAAAGCTGCGATATATACTAAGGTTTTACACAGTTGCAAACACAGACATAGAAAAGGTGTTTGAACTGATACTTAATACAGCTGTAAAATACAATGTTCCACAAAGCGAGCTGCCGTCAAAGCTGTATATAATATCGGATATGGAATTTGATTACTGCGTAAATAACAGAGAAAAAACTAATTTTGAAAATGCAAAGCAAATGTTTGAAGAAAAAGGATATGCTTTGCCAAAGGTGGTTTTTTGGAATGTGGCGAGCAGAAACCTGCATCAGCCTGTTACCATGAACGAGCAGGGCGTTGCTTTGGTATCGGGGTGCAGTCCAAGACTCTTTTCAATGGTGACAAGCGATGACATTAATCCGTATAAGTATATGCTCGAAGTAATAGAGAGCGAGAGATATAAAAACATAGCAGCATAATTAGGTGATAATATGAAAGAAATAACGGGCAAATACAGCACAGCAAAAATATTTACAGATAACGCCGAGCAGGTGGCGCTCGACCAAATACAGCAGCTTTGCGACCAGCCTTTTGTAAAGGGATGTAAAATACGCATAATGCCCGATGTGCACACAGGAGCAGGCTGCGTAATCGGCTTTACGGCTGATTTAGGCGAAATGGTAATACCGAATATTGTCGGTGTTGACATAGGCTGCGGTATGATTACCGTTGAGTTGGGAAAGGTTGACATTGACTTTGAAAAGCTCGATAATACAATAAGAGAATATGTGCCGAACGGCAAACAAACGCACGAGGGCAGAATAGCAAGATTTGCAAAGCTGCAGAATCTGAATTGTTACAGAAGTCTTAAAGATACAAAGCGAATTGAGCGCAGCATAGGCACTCTTGGCGGCGGCAACCATTTTATAGAAATAGATGTTGACGATGAAAACAACAAGTACCTTGTAATTCATACGGGCAGCCGCAACCTCGGCAAGCAGGTGGCAGAGATTTATCAGAAAATGGCATATGATATTCAGCGTGGTATGGATAAGCTGTTTGAGGCGCAAAAGGAATTGATTGAGAGGTACAAGGCAGAGGGCAGAAAAAAGGAAATTCAAAGCGAAATTAAAAAGCTGAAAAAAGAATTTGAGCTTAAAGAAACCGATATTCCGTATGACCTTTGCTATCTTACGGGCGAGTACAGGGAGCAGTATCTTTTCGATATGAAAATCTGTCAGGAATTTGCTTGGCTCAACAGAGAGATGATAGCCGATATTATTCTTAAAAGAATGTTTGACAAGGAGCTTGCGGACTTTGAGCATTTTCAGACAGTTCACAATTATATTGACCACGAAAGCAATATAGTTCGCAAAGGCTCGGTGTCGGCTCAAAAGGGTGAAAAGCTGATTATTCCTATAAATATGCGTGACGGCAGCTTGATTTGCATAGGCAAGGGCAATGATGATTGGAACTGTTCCGCACCGCATGGCGCAGGCAGAGTATTGAGCCGCTCAGCTGCAAATGAAACCCTTTCACTTGATGAATTTAAAAGGGAAATGCAGGGCATTTACTCAACAAGTGTATCAGAGCGCACCCTCGACGAATCGCCCATGGCGTACAAAACAAAGGATGAAATCGTAAAAAATATTTCTCCTACCGCCGAGATTATTAATCAGATAAAACCGATATACAATTTTAAATCTTCAACATAGGAAAACGGTTGCCGTTAATTTGGCAACCGTTTTCTGTTATTTTTTCTTGATGCAATTCTTAAAGCATTTTTTATCAAACGCAGGGTTGAATGCGTAGAAATTCTTTTCATCGAGCTTGTCGGTCATAAGCCGCAGGTTTTCGCCAAATCTCTGGTAATGCACAATCTCTCGCTCACGCAAAAATCTGATTGGGTCTTTTACATCGTAGTCATCGCACAATCGCAAAATATTATCATAAGTCGTCCTTGCTTTTTGTTCGGCTGCCATATTTTCATGGAGGTCAGTTATTGTGTCGCCCTTAACCTGCATAGATCCGGCTGTGTAAGGCACACCTGCCGCCGCCTGCGGATATACTCCCGTTGTGTGGTCAACAAAATAATCCTCAAACCCCTGCTTTTTTATCTCATCTTCCGTCAGGTCTTTTGTAAGCTGATAAACAATAGCGCCAATCATTTCAAGGTGGTTCAGCTCTTCTGTGCCAATGTCAGTAAGCGTTGCTTTTAGCTCCGGCAGCGGCATAGTAAACCGCTGGCTCAAATACCTCAAAGACGCCCCCAGCTCCCCATCGGGTCCACCATACTGTAAAAAATGATAATCAGATATAAAAAAATATATCGACTTTTGGGATTGACCTGTCGAATACGATTTTATCTACAAAGCCTTTTAGCATAACATTCTTTTCTTGCTCGCTGATATTTGGGTTTCTAAGATGATTTAAGAGGTTTTTATTTTTGCTGATTACTTTCACATCTGAGTCACTTTCATTGAATACAGACGATTTACAACGATTTATGAGAGTATTTATTTGCTGTTCAATTACTTGTCTGTATTCTTTTAGCTCATCTATTGTATAGAGCCCCTCGGCATAGGCGGCTTTTATGCGACTGAGTTTTTTGTATTCCTTTTTTATAAGGACATTATAGTCTATAAAATCATCTTTGCTATCGTTTCCTTTGATATTCAGATTGATGTTTTCATTTTCAAATACCTTTTCAATACCCGACAGCACAATCGCATTGATTTTATCAATGCTGATATAGTGTGAATCCTTGCAAGCACCTTTTGCGTATTTTATACATTGCAATCCTTGCCCCTTAGCTGTCATTGCCATTGAAGCACCGCAGCTTGAACATTTTACCAAGCCATGCAGCATAAACTCCGTTTTTACAGTTGAGTGCGTGTATTTGCTGTGGCACTTATGATTATATGCAATAAGCTCCTGCACCTCGTCAAATGCTTTTTGCTCAATAATCGGTTCGTGTTCTCCTTGAGTAATTATTATGTTATCGTCATCATAGTTGCGGTCGGTTCTTCCGTTAGTATTCCAACGGATTTTTCCTGTATATACAGGGTTTTGAAGAATATACTCAATTGTACGGCTTTCCCAATTATTACCTCTTGAGGTCTTGATGCCGAGTGAGTTGAGCTCTGAGGCTATTTTTCGTGTGCCTTTACCGTTGAGATAATCCAAAAATATTTTGCGTACAATGGGTGCACTCTGTTCGTTAATTACATATTTTTTATCTGCAATATCATATCCGAAAGCCGAAATTGAAACAGGCTGACCTCGCTGTACCTTTTCGGTCATACCACGCTTTACCTCACCCGAAAGCCTTATTGAATAGTATTCGTCCATCCACTCAATTATTCTTTCAATCAGTGAACTGTAAGGGCTGTCGTCAAGTGTTTCGGAACAACTTATAACGGTTACTCCGTTCTTTTTAAGCATTGACTTATATACAATAGCCTCCTCTTGATTTCGTGCAAATCGGCTGAATTTCCACACCATAATTGCCGAGAATGGGGAAGGGTTCTGCTTTGCAGTTGCTATCATTTGATTGAATGACGGTCGCTTTTCGGCGCTCCTGCCTGATATTCCGTCATCACGAAATACATATTCCTTTGGAATAATGTAACCGTTTTGTTTTGCGTACTGCCTAATCAGCTTGAGCTGGCTGTCGGGCGAAAGCTCGGTTTGTCGGTCGGTTGATACTCTTATATATGCCGCAGCAATTTTAAGTTCTTTGCTCATTTTATCCACCCATATATTAATATGCTGTATGCTGTTGCTTTAACATATCATTTTGAAAGCTGTATTTTTTAGAACACAAGTACTGATGTGTGGCATAGAATATAAAAAGGAGCTGAGAAATATGGCAAATCGTCAGAAACTTGCAGTCAGGGTTCACATACCGATTAACGGCAAGCAGTGTTTATGGTATGAGATAGATGAAAAAGGAAATGTAATTTGGCATTTGTCAAAAAATGAAATAAGTGCGCAGAAAGCAGTAAAGAAAATGCTTGATAATATCAGCAAATGTATGAGCAATTTTTATTCCGATAAACCCGAATACATCAAAAGTATATAAGTGATATATTGCTTGTAATTACATCATTACAAAATCGGCTAAATTAACTGACCGGTTTAACTTCTTCTGTGGTTCATCAGACTTAAAAAGGAACGGCTTACTTGTCTTAAGCTTTCCAAGCTGTTCGTCAAGACCTGTGATTTTACCGTCTTCGCCCTGCGCAATCTTCGACATATCAAGATTAGCCTTGACAGATACCAAATCCGCTGCACCTGCGTTATTGATTGCAGATTCAAACGACTGCTCAAATTTGTAGTCATTGAGCTTTTTCTCACCGTCTGCCTGTGCCTGTGCAAGCTTTGTCTGCCAATCAGGGTCATAACCCTCGAGATTTTCATTTGCAGTTTTAAGCTGATTTGACACATCGTCATACTTTTCCTTTTCGATGTACTGACCGCCTGCAAGGTTACCGAGCTTGACATCTGCCGCATTGTTTACCTTTTCGGCAAACTGCTCAAATGTCAAAGTCTCATCACCAAACAAGGCTTTTAAAATTTCCATTAAGTCCATTTCTTTGCTCCTTTCAAATTATTAGCAATTGTGTATGCTCAGATATTTGAGCAATATTAAAAGCCCCCGAAAATCGGGAGCTTATAACCTATAAATATAAAATTGCGGCAAAAGTAAAAGGAGTATTTCAAATACCCCTTTAAATACCGTTTAAATTCGTTTAATTTGCGTTTTAATTGATTAGTGGTGTAACTTTACATTTTTAATTAAAGTGCGTTACAAACTAAAAAATCAAGCCTGTTATTTTTTCTGTTTCCACAATGGAATGTAGGTTCCTTTTTTATATGAATCAAAATTCTCATAAAAGTATGTCCTCTCTATGTCATACTCTTCTGGGGTCATATCATCTCTCCAAAACGGAACCTCTTTTATTGTAAGTGTAGCCCATTCATTATCCAAACTCAATCAATCCTTTAGTATATTTTTTTAGTAGTCCATCAACAATTATTTCTTCACGCATACGAGTGCGTTCTCCTGCTGTTATTATACCATCTCTGTATTTTTTATTCAAGCTGTTAATCTCATCAGGGAATAACTTATCCCAAAAAGAAACATTTTTTAGTGTTTCAGTTTTTTCTGTAACATAACATACTCCATCAATTCTTATAGCCGCAAACATAGTAATATTATCGGTGGTTAATAGAGTAGTTAAGTCACGTTCTGAAAAATATCCGTCCTCATTATGATTATGTATAAAAGCATATTTTTTATTAGGATTCTCAGATAAGAATTTAAATAAGTCGCTTCCGCCAACAAACTGTTCGCTACCGGCTTCAAAATATTCTTCTTTACCTGTTTCTAAATTTATTAGTGAAAGATGTTCTTTCCCGTCTTTTCCACCTAATTCAGCAACTCTCTTACTTGCTTTTGAAAGTCCTAATAATACTTTATCATCATAACCGTCAAGTGATATTTCAAAACTTGCATTTGAATTAAATGATAATCTTTTTCCTGTGTTTCTTATAGCAGAGTTTGCAGCGGCTTTCAATTTTTGTTTTTTGTTTGCCTGCACCGCCTTTTGAGCCGTACTCCTGCCAAAACCATACTTTTGTACTCTGTCGCTACGCTTAAGAAAGCCTGTTTTATCGCAGAAATTGTTAAGCTCATTTTCAGCTTTACCGATTCCTTGTCAAAGATATTCTGATAAGCCTTGCGTTTAGCGTTGTCCTCTGCACCCTTTATGCTTTCATCGTAAGCTGCAAGGATGCGTTTTGACTCTCTGATTTTTCGCTCATAAGCTCACTGTTTTTGCTCCGCCTCGTACAAGCTAATTAAGTTAGCTGAGTATCAAGACATATGCTGTTCCGGTAAGGTTATTTGAACATTAGATTTTAAATAAATATTATGTAAAAATATCAAACGAGTCGTAAGCTCCGAGCTTTCCATAAACGAAATTGCGGCGATTGACGAGGCATTAGGCAGCCGCATAGCCGAAATGACAAGAACGCATAAGATTTACATTTCAAAGGATAAAAGCAAAAATCAGAGGTTTTACTATGGATAAAGCAGTAACAGAATTTTTTATGAAAATGGAAAAAGTGCCGACTGTAACGGCTCAGGAACGCAGAGTGAGGATGGTTAAGGGCAAGCCGGTATTTTACGATTCACCGAGAATATAATCGGCTAAGGCTTTACTTGCGGCTCATCTGAAACAGCACAGACTCTCAAAGCCGAATGATAGCGGTGTAAGGCTGAGGGTAAGCTGGCTTTTTCCAAAAGGCAGACACAAAGACGGTGAGTATCGTATTACAAAGCCTAAAAAAGCCAATTCGCCGATAAGCGGAATAAAAACTACTTCTTTGCCGGTTAAAAACACAGAAAATCATACCTTTAAAGGTAAATTCGGTGTTGAAAAATCGGGCGGAAATGGTATAATAAAAGAGGAAAATAAAAAGCCTATTACGCCAATAACAGACAAAGCTATCGAGCGAGTTCCGAAAGTTGATATTGACGGATATTCTGAAGAACAAAGGGTTGAAATTCAAAAACAACATAAGGAGTTTTTGAAATTTTCAAAAGAACAAAATGACAATAAAGAAGTTGCGTTTGCTTTTCGTGAAGACTTAACTGATAAGCAAATATTTTTAGGCTCTGATGATAAGTTGGATTTTGGCACAACTTTAGGCGGTATGGGCAGAGATTTAACTGTTTTACATAATCATCCGAGAAACAGTAGCTATTCTCTTAACGATTTAATTATATTTGCTAACAAAAATGTCAGAACAATTACCATTGTAAAAAACAACGGTGCGGTTGAATATTCAACTAAAGCAGACGACTTTGATAGCAATAGATTTGCTCTTGAGTGTAATAGATTGTATAAGAAGATAGTGGTTAAGGAAACCGATGAGGAAAAAGATAGATTTGTTAAAACTTTGCTAAATAAATCAAAAGCTGGGGTGATTTGGAGTGGAAGAAAATAAATCAAGAAACGCAATTATCGACGGACCTATTGAATTGCAAATAAAATGTATGGAAGAATTTCTTTCTACATTAACAGACGAAGAAAAAGAACGCTCAATGTCAAATGAGTTTGACTATTTGGAAGAAGACTAACCGCTCCTTGTGGGCGGTTATGTTATTTTAACCTGCTTTTAAAGGCTTGCACTTCGTAAAAACGGCTTGTTTTCGGACTTTTTAACTTGCCAATTCGTAAAAACAACGAGGATTTGTAATGAACGATAGTTGATAATCAGGGTATTCGCATTACACTCAAAGGACTTGAATATCTTTCGGAAAATACAATAATGCAAGCAAGACTATTGACAATATTGTAAATTCGCTTGACAAGGTAAAAACCGCATTGATTTTAGCTGATATTGTTTGATACCGAAATTCACTCAAAAAGCAACGGCTGAGTGATTGAAAAACATAGCAAATAAGCCATTTTTTCGCATTTTACCATAAAAAATAAGCACCCGATTGCTCGAGTGCTTTTGGCAAATGACTTTAATTTTAATAGAAACTATTTTATGGGGGTGCAACCTGCAGTCGGAGGGGGTGCATTTTTATTTTAGGGGGGTGCATTGCTTTATGATTTTATCTCAACAGTTAACAAAATACCGTAGGCGGTTAAATCAACGGACAGCCAAGTGGCTCGAAAAATACGATTGATTATGCAGAAAAAAGGCATGACTCTAAACTATGTATCATAAATACAAACAAATAGCGGAAATAATAAGAAAGATAACGAAATTTATAATTCTTATTCAAGCAAGCACTTGATTTATTTTGTGCGGTCTGATATACTATTATAAGAAACACTGGATAATGCACAGAAATGGGGGGATTGTGTTTTGAGGGAAGAAAAGAAAGCTGAAAAGAGACAGGAGCTTGTAGGCGTCTGCCTTGACTGCTTTATCGAAAAGGGGCTGACCGTTGCCACCACAAAAGATCTCTGTAAGGCGGCGAATCTGCAAAACGGCGGCATCTACTATTACTTCTCCACCAAAGAGGAAATCGTTCTTGCCTGCGCCGAGGAAGCGATCAGTCGAATTGAAAAAGCTGCGTTTGACATCGTGTTTGAAGATATTAGTGACATCAAAAGCATGATGGATCATCTCGGTGAGCTGGCGGATAAAATGTCGCCTACCATGCGCTTTCTGGTCAGCGTATGTGTGTCGCGCGAATACGGAGAAAAGGTAAAGCCTTCCCTTGTGCGGCTTGCGGCAAGATACCCTTATTACACGGGCAGGATTGCGGAGATCCTCGGCTGCACCGACAAAGAGGTTGCGCCGTTCGTTCATCTGTCGATCCTTGCCATCAACAATTATATGATCTTTGCCGAGCGAGCGCTGTTTGACCCACAAATCGAAGCGGTCAAAAAAGAGCTTTCAAGGCTTGCGGAAAGAAAGGGGCGGAATAATCGATAGTTTACCATAAAGAGAAAATCACAAACGACTTCATAGTCAATTCATACGCACAAACCCTTCCGAGGAGATGACCAAAAACAGAAGAGAATCATAGGAGGACAACATGAAAAAGATACTTGCAATTCTACTATCGCTGCTTACGCTGCTTTCCTGCGGCCTTCTTTCCGCCTGCTCTGCCAAAAAAACGCAGCCGGATACACCGGATACTGAAACCGTGTGGGAAACGGTCAGCGAGGCATACATCTATGCGTTCCCGCTGGTGCTGACCGACGCGACCAAAACAGTATCGACCAATACGGACGGGACCATGACTGGCCGTGCGCCCATCAATCAGTTCAACCATGCAAAAAAGCTGGCGGACGCCTCTTTCCGCACCGTCGTGACGCCGAACGTCGATACCGTCTATTCGCAGGCATGGCTTGACATCAGCACAGAGCCTATGGTCTACGTCCTGCCGGAAACGGATCGCTTCTGCAATGTGCAGCTTCTGGATGCGTGGACGAACACCGCCGCCGTGCTGGACAAGGCGGGCGCTTATGCAATCGCGCTTCCCGGTTGGGAGGGCGAGCTGCCCGACGGTGTGATGCGCGTGGATGTGCCCACCGCAACGATGTGGTCGATCACACGCACGGTGCTGTCCGGGAACGAGGATCTGCCCAATGTCTATGCCATTCAGGAGCAGATGAAGCTCCTGCCGCTTTCGGCTTATGTACAGGGAGGCGAGTATGCCGCACCGCAGGGAACTTATAAAGAGGAAAATGACTTTGTTCCCGTGAACAAGGTGCTTTCCATGACGCCAGCAGAGTTTTTCAATACGGCGAACGCTCTGATGCAGGTCAACCCGCCCGCCGATGCGGATGAGGAACTGCTGAAGAAACTCTCCGCCATCAATGTGGGCGCGGGCAAGACCTTCGACGCCGCCCTCCTGGGCGAAGGAGCTGCCGAGCGCTGGACGCAGATGCTTCAGGGGCTTCGCGCCACGCTTGCCGCCGACGGCGCGAAGTATGCGCAGAAGCTCGGTCAGTGGATCTATTACGGCAAGCCCATCGGCGACTTCGGCACGGAGTATACTTACCGCGCGATGGTAGCGCTGGTGGGGCTTGGCGCCAACACCGTGGACGTGGCGATCTATCCCAAGACAGCGGTGGATGAGACCGGTGCTGCGCTGACCGGAGAAAAGAAGTATACGCTCCACTTTGAAACCCTTCCTCCCACGCTGGAGGGCGGCTTCTGGTCCGTGACCGCCTACGGAGAGGATGATTTCCTCATTGACAATTCCATCGACCGCTACTGCATCAACGACCGCTCCGACTTCAAGCTGAATGCGGACGGCACATTGGATATTATCCTGTCCAAGGATGCACCGGAAGACACCTCTAACTGGCTGCCTGTTTCCGACGGGGAATTTCACCTGTTCATGCGGATCTATGTACCGGATATGACAGCACTGGATAGCTGGCAGCCACCTGTTATCCGCGAACAATAAGGAGATGGAAAAAGAACGGCTATGAAACGTATTGCAGCAATGCTTCTTACATCGGTACTATTGCTGTCCTGCGTCGGCTGTGCGCAGGATGGGCGCAAAGAGCCGAGCGCGGAGAAGGCAGACCTGGGTCTGACCGCCGAGGTCAAGCCCGCCACAGACTTTACGGCAAAGGCAAATGCCGCCGTCTACGATGAACTTGACTTCGATGATAAGCAGGAATATGAATTCGCCACCCGTGGACTGATCGACGCGCCGGAAACACTGGAACTAAGAGCAGTGACCGTCAGGTGTATGAGCGGAGCATATTCCCTGGTATCTTTGACACAACGGCACAGCAGGCCTATATGGAAAATACGGAGACATACGAGCAGCTGTTCCTCGATGCGGAGAAATACCGCATTATCCAACAGGCACTTGCTGAGCGGCTCTATCGCGAACTGCACGGAGACTCAAAATAACGGAGGTGCAGCATGA
>OLGM01000895.1_pt1 | contig 15761 bp, 17 predicted proteins | sample 1606001 | NCBI WGS metagenome assembly OLGM01 (sample SAMN03283294) | human gut metagenome | biome: human-associated habitat; material: feces | host: Homo sapiens | place: Peru | collected 2012
CATCGGTGTACTCAAAGGGCTTAAAGACCGTGTCGGTAGCGATGACCCAAGTCTTGCCGGTGGCATCGGTGGACTCGGCAGCGGACTCGCTGGAAGCAGCCTCAGAGGAAGCTTCGGAAGCGGCCTCAGACGGTGCAGCGCTGGAAGCAGCGCCGCCGCAGGCAGCCAGAGAGAGAGTCATGGCAGCAGCCATGCCGAAAGCAAATAGTTTTTTCATGTTGATACGTTCCTTTCCACTCCATAAAATGCTCCGCTGCCGCGCAGCGGGCAACCGCTTAAAAACAGAAAAGGGCAATAGGGCCCAACTGGTGCCGCTATCGCCCTTGATAGTTTTTAAACCGTATGTGAATATTATATCATCCTTTCCTTAAAAGTCAAGCCGAAGCCGCGTTATTGGGTTAATAAAATTAAGCCTTTTCGATTTCTCGCAAAAGAAAGTATGATTTTTGGCATAAAAATACAAAAAGAGGGGGCAAAAGCCCCTCTTTACACTGCGGAAACCTTGATTTTCTGCGAGCGCACCATGGGTGTCCCACGCATTGTTGCCGGATGGTTTGTAGGGGGCGACGTCCCCTACGCCCCGTTTGTTGCGCATGCCTTTACGGATAGGCCGCAAATTTTATAACCCGCGTAGGGGCGGATTCTATATCCGCCCGTATATTCGCTGCTTCTTAAATATCCTTCGCCGCGCAAAGCAAAATCTCCAACGCCTTATCAATGCCCAGCTTACTTGTGCACAGCGTCAAGTCGTAGTTGCGGCTGTCGCCATACACACGGCCGGTGTGCTTAACACAATAGTTCTTGCGTGCGCGGTCGGCCTTGTCCATGTCAGCTTCCAGCTGGTCAAACGGCGTATCCGGCATCAGCTTGCGCATATGCAGCAGGCGCCAGTTGCGGTCGGCGTGCACAAACACGCGCAGGCAGTGATCGAACTCACGCAGAATATAGTCCGCGTTGCGACCCACGATGACGCAGCTTTCCTTTTCTGCGATCTCGCGGATGGCCCGTACCTGGGCGTCCCACAACTCTTCGCTCAAAGGACGCTCATAAAAGTTGAACAGGCTTTGGGTAAAGCCGAACTCATGCGGTACGCGCTCGTCCCAGCGGCGCACCTGCTCGGGCGTCAGATGAGCGCTGGCCTTGGCCGTGCGCAGGATAATATCGCGGTCGTAATAGGCGATGCCCAATTCCCGCGCCAAACGCCGCCCCAACTCGCCGCCGCCCGCGCCGAACTCGCGCCCGATGGTAATGATCTGTTTCATAAAGGGAATCCTCCTTATTGCGGTGCAGCTCCACAAGCCGCCCGTTCTGTTGCCTTTATTGTAACAAATTTACAGGGATTTGCAAGGGGGCACGCGATTGGAAACGGCAAAAACAATTGTATTGTTTGTATTGTTAGCGCGTGACACTTATGTTCCGCTGCTGCCGCGGGAATTTACGCTCATCGGCGGGGTCGAACTGTAAAACGCCTTGCCATTTACTGCTCCCTGCGTCATGCCGATCAATTCCAGCAATTGGCCCTCTGTGTACTGCGTTGTACAGCCTTTCAGTTTGTCTGTATTACACGCATACACTCCGTCGGCTACAGAAACCACACCCAAGATGCTCAGACTGGCCAGCATCTTGTCGATTTCCTTTTGATTGAAATCAGTTTCTTTTTCTGCAATCTCTTTCAACAGCTGCGCTCTCGACATTGGCTTTTCTTTCAGTAAAAGTGCCAGCGCAAGTTTCCGACCGTTCAGATAATAAGGAAGTATCCCCTTACTGACCCACACCCCGCCAACGCCATTTTTCATTGGCAATTGCTCCTTTCAAGCTTATTATCGTTATTTTAGCACATTCAAATGTCGATTGCAATTGATGCACTGCAAATTCAACGCATTCATCCTCATTCTGCTCCCCAACATTTGTAGGGGGGTGGCCCCCGCACATTCGCTGTTCTCATCTCAGATGATGCACCAGCTTACACTTTCCCGCAAAATTGCAATAAAAAAACAGCCCTACGCTTACCGTAAGGCTGTTTGTGGTGCACCAAAATAACCCAAAAACGAACTTATGGGTATATGCGCACCGTGTCATTATAACTGCTACACTATAACAACGGTTCTGTTGTTCCTGCATAAATTATAAAATCAATCCAAAGTCCCAGTAAAGAGACTTTTGCGGCATATCCTCGCTTTGCTTGCGGTATTCCACAGTCCTCTTGACTGGGGCTTTTCCTTGCTTTTTTCCGCTGATCGCGGAACAACCCGCAACTCCTTATCCCGGTCGGGATACAGAATTTTATTTTGATAATGCGAAAGCGAGGAAAACACCATGAAGGAAACCATCAAAACCAGCCGCACCGCAGGATACCTTGAGAAAATTTTCCGCGCTTTGAACGCGAAGTATTTCAACGGCGAGTTGGAAGAACCCATCATCACGATTCAAAGCACGCCCAGAGCCTACGGACACGTCACCGTAGCCAAAGCATGGCAGAGAGGCGATACAACCCGCCACGAGCTTAACATCGGCGCAGGAACGCTTGCACGCCCAATAGAAAACGTGGTGGCGTCTACCCTCCATGAGTGCGTCCATCTCTGGAACATCCAAAACGGCATACAAGATTGCAGCCGAGGCGGGCAATACCACAATAAAAAGTTCAAGTATGCTGCCGAAGCCCGCGATCTGAAAATCAGTTACGACTCGCGCATCGGTTGGAGCATTACAGAGCCTACCGAAGCGCTGTGTGAATTTATTTTAGAACAGGGCTGGGAAGATATACGAATGAACCGCATTGAATGGAGCTACACCACCAAAGGCAAAGGCGCGGGAAGCTCAACCGGCAGCCCTGCAGGAGCAAGTCCCAACAGCCACAGCATAAAATATATGTGCCCCTGTTGCAAAAACAGTGTGCGGGCTACAAAGGTGGTCAATATCAAATGCGCGGATTGTGATGTACTGATGGTTGCACAGCAATAAAGAAAACCGGGAGCGAAATGCCCCCGGTTTTTTGTGCCAAAATTCGGGCCGCAAGCGGCCTGTGGTTTGTTTTGATTTGTTTACATCAAAATTCCGACCATGCTTTTGTGTACAAGCTCTGCTTGCGCATCCGTCCATTTGTCGTAGATGGTCTGCCCGTTATTCAGCTTCAGTCCTGCGTCCTTGTACTGCCAGCAAGATACCGGAGCGCCATTCTCAAACTTGATGACAGCCGGAACATAAATTGTTTTTACTCCTGTATCCAAGCTGTTACCGCCCGCATCTTTGATTGTTTTGGGAACCGTGTACTCCGACAAAACATGCAGCAGACTGTCATAGGCTGCTGTTCCGTGCTGCGTTTCAACGATGTCGAATTCTGCCGAATACCCGAATTGATAGTTGTATTTTTTGAGATTGCAATAAAGGACTTTCTCGATTCCGTTTTCTTTGAGAACATCTATCAACACAGGCACTGTATTCCGGCAATATGGACAGGTTGGATAGCCAAAATAAACATAGCCTGTATAACCGCTTTCAATATCTGACAGAATTTCTTCATCCGTCTGAACGATAAACGGGTTGTCTGTTTTGATATCCAATGATAGATATATGTTTCCGTCTTTGTCGGTGGTTCCGTTTTGTGAATCATATTCGTAAGCAAAGCAATATCCGATTGACGAACGCCATAGCAATGCCATCGTCATCAAGAGAATACATGCTGCATAGCCGATATGCAGCATCGTTTTCTTTTTTATAGCGATCATTCCTTTCTCTGCTTGCTTTGCCTTTTTGATGTCAACTGTTCAAAACAGAACCGTCCCCATTATCCCTCGAGCGAGGCTGTGACTAACCACCTGTGTGGTTAGTCACAGGTTAGTCACAGTTTCCTTCACACCCACCATCCAAACTACCGTTGGAACTGTATAGTGATAGGTAACAATTCTACGAATAACGCAGGATGCAACGATGCTTAACGTTTTCATTCTTGGGCATTATGTGGACGGGGCAAGCCATGGGTTACCCCATCCCCGATAATGCCTCTCTAAGTATCGTCTGACATCTCTCTGTGCCGGATGTTATTCGTACCGCATGGTCGTTGTCGGCTATGCGGTTTTCTTTGTTTTCCCCCACTCCGCACCGTGCATGCGACTTTCATCGCACACGGCGCTCCCTCGGTGACTTATCACCGACTTGAGGCCATTGCTCCGGCACTCATTACAAGTGCCATCATAACTTCGACCTCTACTTTTCTGCACCGATTCAACTGCTTATTGTTCTTCGTCAGTTTACATCTATTGATGCTCGATACATTTCCCCGTTCCAACAATCCTATCCGTCACATATACCTTTAGGTGCCTGCTATGGGACCGATGACTTCTTTGGCAGCCTTTCGTACGCAAGTCCTTACTTGGCTGCATCATCGACATGCATCGCTGCATGGACTGTATCCCTTTACTTCGCAGGTTCGTCAGACCGAAATGGTCATACTCACCATGGGTACTTTATGGACCACCGGCATATCAGTTGGCTTCATGAGTCAACCTTCTGCCGACTTTACCGAGCTTCACACGATTTGACTTTCGTCATATATCGCATGTCGGAGTTTATGGTAGATATCCCTATCTATCGGATTGTCAGTTCTCCCGCAATTTCTTGCGGTGCGTAATCTTTTCAATTACGAACGAGTCGCACCCTGCGTCCAGTCAATACCGGAGGACTGACCAAAGTTGTCCTCGGGCTTTGCTGTGTCAACATAATTCCCTACTCCCATTCCGCCACCGGAATTACCACCGCTCGGCTGAGAAGGTTCAGCAGGAGCAGGTGCAGGTGCAGGTGCCGGTGCGGGAGCCGGTGCAGGCTCAGGCACATAAGTGGGCGTGGAAGCGGAAGGCGTAGACGGTGCAGTGTAACTCGGCGTGGTTGCTGCACCTGCGGAACTGGTAGTCCCGTTATAACGGTTTGCAGGCTTAGCTGCAGCCTTATTTACCGTGAGCGCATAATCAGCACTCACATCCCCATCAGACTCGCTGGTTGCCGTAATCGTGGCACTCCCAGCAGCCACTGCAGTTACCTTCCCATTGCTGTCTACCGTAGCAACAGCCTCATCACTGGATGTCCAGTTGACGGTAGCGTTGGTTGCGTTATCCGGAGTGACAGTAGCGGTAACCGTAACGCTGTTGCCAACGGTAAGGACACCTTCCGTCTTGCTCAAAGCAATTTGTTCAACCTTCGTGGTGATGGTAACCTTGGTTTCAGCACTCAGACCATCAGGCACAACACCGAACGAAGAATCGGTAGTGTCTTCCGGCTCAGAGGCAGCTGCGTTGTCAGGGGCTTCGGAATCTGCTGCGGAATCGGCAACCTCTGCTTCGGAGGAAGCAACTTCATCCACAACAGGCTTTGCTTCTGCATTCTCTGCAGTAGCGGGGATATCAGCAGTCACATAAGTGGTGATTACACACTCGCCATCTGCAACTGCGGTCACGACACCATTTTCATCGACGGTTGCAACGTTCTCATCGCTGGATTCATATACCAGCTTGACTTCGGTTGCATCCTCAGGTGTCATCTTGGCTCCAAGGGCTTTGCTGTTCTCGCCGTTCGTGACGAGTTCAATGGAATCGGGAGCCTCGACTCCGGTAGGAGTAATCACGACCTTTACGTGGGTCGTGGAAGAAATATTGGCATCTGCAACGGATACCGTGACATCAGCCTCACCGGCACCAACTGCGGTTACCAGACCGGTCTCATCGACGGTTGCAACCGTTTCGTCGGAGGAAGTCCAAGTGAGATTCAGTTTGGATGCTGCCTCGGCAATCTTTTCCTGCTCGGCCTTGTCGTCGGTGCCGTACTCAATATTCAGCTGCTGGGTTTCACCCTTTTCCAGCACAATGTCGGTGGGCAGCCCCACTGAGGTGATATCTACGCCGCAGCCAACCAGACTGACGGCCATCGCGACTGCCATAATCAGGCACGCGATACGGGTGAATGTCCCGGGTGATTGGATTTTTGAAAATTTCATAAGGCTTCTTCTCCTTTCGCCGTCGATCTATTGAGGATCGACGGCTTTTGATTTTTCCGCATTATGTGGACGGGGCAAGCCAAGGGTTCCCCCGTCCCCGATAATGCCTCATAAGCAGAGTATAGCACAGCCGCCGACGAAAGTCCATATATAGTCTGCATTGGAGTGTCAATAATGGTACTCTAATATAAGACTATATATGGACGGTGATGAACTTGTACACGCAAAAAGCTACGGCAAAGCGCATCCAACAACTATGCGCTGAGCATGGCTACAACATCAACAGCCTTGCGCGTGCTGCAGGAGTGCCACCGACAACAGTCAAAAACATTGTTCACGGTACCAGTCGGAACCCCGGTATCGTTACCATTAAACGCCTATGCGATGGATTGGGGATTTCCTTATATGATTTCTTCGATTGTGATGATTTCAGAACAAACGAACCAGAAGAAACAGAGTAAGAGAGCGGCAGGGATTAACCTTACCGCTCTTTTTTTGATGTTAACTTATCAATAGCGAGAGCGAGGATTCAAATAATCCTCCTCGGCCATATCCATTTTAATCGCATCATAGATTCCGGCCTCAACATCGGCGGACAGCCCCATGCTCTCGGCATTGCCATACTCCCCGGCCTCGGTCTTGCTCAACAGCAGCCGTCTATCCTCGGTCAGACAAAAGTACCAGTCATCACCATAAACGGAAACTACTCCAATACGGTAGTGGTCATAATTTCTTGCCGCTGTAACCGTTACATTGTCCATGTTGTGTGTACTCCTTTACATTATAATATAAGCCTCTTGATTCTGCCCTTTTCTATCCCTGTCAGGCGGGCAAGCTGACTAAATCCAATGCTTTCCTCATCAATCAGGCGTTGGAACACTTGTGCTTGCTTTTCTTCCGGCAACCGCTGCAGCTGCGCAGCGGGCATCCCGGTAAGTATCGTGATGATATGGTTAATCTCCGCGTCACTGACTTTACTTTTTGAATTGTCAACATCAAGTATGCCGCGGGTGTTGATTTCTGTTTTTGTATGCCACTGCAGGAGTTCGTCATGTGTTTTAATCTGCATGGCATATTCTGTGTGCACCTTGCAGATGCAAGTGCTGCGTGTTGCAAAGTAGTCGCGGTAGCTGCTCCAAGGGTAGTCGGCCATTGTATCGGTAATGCCAGCGGCCACCGGGTTATTATGGATGTAGCGCAGTACGCGCAAAAAATATCCTACCGTTGTGACCGGTTGACTCTTGTAGCGATCCTGAAACAGTGTACCTATCCGCTCATACTTGCGGTTATAATATGCTGCATAACGGATGCACAGGCTTTTCATCCCGGCTTCCAGCGGCTCAATGCCGGTTTTGGATGTGCGTATCAACAGATGTGCATGGTTGCCCATCAGGCAATACGCCAAGATTTGAAATTCATCGGTTTGCGTGAATTCAAGGAAATGAAGAAATTGTATATTGTCCGCGTCATCATTGAATATCTGCATTTTATTGATGCCGCGAATCATCACATGGTAGATGCCGCTTGCCGACATCCTGCGTGGTCTACGAGGCATTGCTATCACCTGCCTGCCGAATATACAACAGATTTTGAATGATAGCGGAAGCATCCCCGCGTGTTGTCTTTTTGGTGTTGATTTTGTAATCAGGTGCAAGTTTTTTGATAAGCGTTACCTGCTCGCGCGTGATTGGCTGGTTGTCCCAGCGCTTGCGCTCTGACTTGCACCAGATATATTTTGCGTTGGCGTGTTTCTGCCGGAGATCCTGATACACCCAGTCAAAAATGAACTGCAGAGGCATCGGGCTTTTGGCAGATTTCTTGTTTTTGTACAGAAAAACCGTTCCATCTGTCAATGGCTTGCTGATTTTGTAGGTCACACCCGGAATCGGCAGCAAATAGCCGCCAGTTGTAAGCGGTATCCATGCAACATCGTGCATATCAGCTCCCATGCCAACATCCATTACATCCACCTCGCGTTCTTTTTTTATCCATGTATCAGGGATTTTTTCAGCGGGCAATACCTCAATCTGTTCTTCACTGTCCGCCATTTGTTCCTGCTTTGCTTTTTGCGGTTGGGGTTCTTTAGGTTCATCCCCGATCAATGTTGCTGCCGTGCAGATTGGATAGTCGCTGATTCCCACGCAGTCTATCACATTGCAGCACGGTTTGCCCGGATAAGGCCGAAGCCCGCGCCCTACAATCTGTGCGTATAAGCCTACATTGGTCGGTGCAATTGGCCGTGCTATGATAATTGTTTCCGTTGCGGGCAAATCTGTGCCCTCAGTAAAAATGGAGTAGTTAACAAGCACCTTGATAAGACCAAGCGTATATGCCTCAAGCAGTCTGTCCCGGTCTGGTGTGGCAGCCGTTACCGCAGCTGCAATCTTGCTGTTGCTTTGTTTGTTAATAAGATGCGTTATGTCGCGCACTTCATCAAGACTCGCCGCAAAAATAATCGTCGGGCCTTTTGCGTATTTGTTGTATGCTTCCACAACGCCTGCCGCCGTACCGGACATTACACGGGCAACTGCTGTCTGGTCGTAGTCGTTGGTGTCCTCACGGATTTTAACCTTGCCCATGTCGTATTTCAAGTTAACCTGACGGCACTTAATCGGCGCAAGGTAGTTGTTTTTTATTGCCCACAGCACATCCTTATCATAGATGATATCCTCAAAAACGCAGCCAAGACCAACGCCATCTCCCCTATGCGGGGTTGCAGAAAAGCCAAAAATCTGCGCGTTTTGAAAATAATCCAGTATCCGGCGATATGTAGGTGCTGCTGCATGGTGTGCTTCATCCACGATGATTGTATCAATCTCGCGCGGATTGTATTTGTCAAGGCGGCTTACAAGCGACTGCACCGAGGCACTAATAATCGGCTCATGGTTTGCACGCTTATCGGCAAGCTCGACACCGCAAGTAAGGTCTTGTAAGTAGGTTAATGGTTGGTGTACCAGTTCCTCCCGGTGGGAAAGAATCAGGCAATGATGGTCGTTTTCGTTGACTTCCCAGCGGAGAAACTCCGTGAAAATCCGTGTCTTACCCAGCCCTGTTGCCAGCACCAGAAGCGCAGCACGCCCCTCATAGTGTTGCATACGAGCAAGCGCTTCTTGCTGGTAGTCGCGCAAAGGCGGCACGGGCGAGCCTTTGTTATTCGTTATCATTTTATCACCCCCATATAAACGGATCATCTGTACGCAGTTTGAAAACTGTTGTTTTGTAAAAAAGGCTCTCTTGCACAGTCATGAGCAAACAGCCAGAGCCCGGCTGGTAGCCATCCGCTGTAGCAATATGCCACACTGTGTGCTCTCCGCCGCTGCCGATCATAAGAATGCATTTGCCCCCATCACTATTGCGGTACTGATAGACCTTTTCCTCTCGCCATACACCGGCACCATCAATGTCCTCACGAGAGATAGTGTAAACAAGCGCCAAGCCATCCGTATTCTTACTCAGTTCCTGCGCCTCTGCAACCATTTTGGGGGTCATATTCTCGCGGATGACCTGCAGAAATATATCTGCAGATGCATACCCCACCGCCGAAAGAGTTTTGGATTTACTGCTCATTTTTGTCTTCTCCTTTTGTTTTGTTCTTTTCTTCAAGTTCCTGCATAGTCATTTGATGATACAAATTTTCACCGTTCATCAAAAATTCCCACGCCGGAGATTTTTTATCGGGCAGATTGCGCAGCATGGTGTCCTCGAAGTAATACCCCTGCAAAATCTCGCCGTTACTCGTCAAAAAGCGTCCCGGCGTATCACTGGGAATCAGCTTTGCAGCATCAGCGTTATCCAGCGCCAACATAGACAGATTTGCGTCAGATTTGCCAACCAGCCGAATCGTCAGATTGTTGCGCAGTTCGCCAGAAAGCACCTCTGCAGACGGGCGCTGCAAACTGATAAGAAAAGAGAATCCGACAAAACGTCCTGTACAGGCCAGCTCATTGATTGCTTCGACAATTTCCTGCCTTGCTGCCTTTTTAGCCTTATTTTGCGTCCTTGTGTCCAGTGCAATCGCAGCCTCATCAATCAACAGCATCACCCGGCGCAGCTTATTATCCGGGTAACGCTCGTTGTAGTCATCGATGTTGCGGCAATCGTGTTCTGCCAGCCAATCGCGGCGATCATGTAAGCGCTCGATCAGGCGCTGCATAACCCACAGCAGATTTTCGTCGTCGTGCACGATATATGTGCCCTTGCTGCCCCAGATGCCGCCGTACTCCACATACTTATAGTCGGCCACAATCAGGATGTAGTCACGATATAATGCCTGTGCTGCAATGCCTTTGGTTTCCATCGTTTTACCGCCGCCTGTTGCACTTGCCGTCAGGATGCCGGGGTCATTTTGGATATCCGCATACACTGTGCCGGTCACGGCCTCGCCCAGCGCAAATTTGGTCGACCTATCCGGGATAATGCTGGGCGACCAGTCAATCCGCGTAGGTAATGCATCGTTGGCAACGGTATGCACCGTGTAGGTGTATGGCTCTGCGCCCTCTTTGATTTCTACAACATAGACACCAAGCGATGCCGCAATCGTTGGCGATAGGTCTTTCCATCGTTCCAGCGGCAATCCCTTGATTTTGAACGTTAACAGACAATTTTCCTGCTCTCCGTCAATGCGTTTTCTCTCAACAAGCAGTGGCGCTTCACCGGCCGAATTGACAATGCCGCCGCGTAAAAGATCTTGGTACATCTGTTTTGCCCCGGTCACACTGCCTATGCGGTAGCATACAACGACCAATGCGATTGCTGCCACAGCAAGCATCTCAACGCTTTGCAGCACAGTCATCAGATGGCCGATGCTGCCCATTGACTCGGTTGCCCGCATATCCTGCACACTGTATGCCAGCCAAGCCATAACAAGCATTGCAACAATCCACAGCGGATTGGCCTTGACCGTATGCGCAATGCCTTTTGCCCCATTGACGGTCGTACCAATGTAATAATGCAGCATCGTGTTGTGCTGCAGTTCGTTTTTAGTTGCGTTCATATTCTTTTTCTCCCGTATTTATACAAGTAAGCATCCGCTTCTGCTCCCGTCAGCGGCACAACATAGTCATCGTCCGATGTTTCCACCCGCAGGAAATATCTGCCATCGCAGTTTTTGTATACAGACTGCACATACTGACGTGCGCCATCTGCAAACAGGTCAAGTATGTGTGTGACATCTGCCAGCCGCTCTGCGGTATCGGTATCATATACAATACCATTCAGTGTTGCTTTCATAGAATTTCCCTTTCGTCATTTAAACAAAGATTTCTGCTCATCTTGGATTACATAATCCGAGGGTAGTCCCTCCGGCTTGTACTCTATGCCCAATGAGCGGCAAAAATCCTTCAAATCGTCCTCGCTGTCATCGGTCACATCCGCATACATTGCTGCCACTGGATTAGGCCCGGAGCCAATCAGTGCATACTCCTGTGTTGCGGCACGGTATGCATAGATATCCATCGTATGGCGAGTCAGATGTATCAACTTTTTACAGCGTCGCTTAAGCTGTGCTATTGGCTCTTTGTTATCAGCAACGGCAGCGTAAAAATCGTCGATGGTAAGCACGCTTGTTATGATAATAAGCGATACCTCCAGCCAACGGTCATGATACCTTGCCGATACAGAGGACGCCGAGTTGTTGTCCAGCATTTTGAGTACATCGGACAGTGGCATAATCCCGGGACGAAAATCGTCCAGTATCAATGCATCCTGCCCGTTATAGTCCTGCACCGGGTCGCGGCTACTGCCGGATAGGCAATAGCTTAACCCTTTATCCTCGCATAGCTTTTTCGCAAGCGTTGTTTTGCCAGAGCCCGCATCACCCTCAATGTAGATGACGCTTATCTTGCGGTTGGTCTTATTTTTCAACGAGTTTTCGCGATACTCAAAAGCCCTTTCGTACTCAGTTTTGTTATCGATGTAGTTATCCATCGACACATAATCCGTCAAATTGTAGCGGCGAATTTTTCCTGCCTTGATACCCTCAATCGCTTTCTGAAATGATTTATTGGCCTCTTGTGCCTTTTCGCTTTTGGCCCGCTCTGCTATCCAGTCGTAGCCAGCTTTTGCGACAACTTGATCATCGCTGTACTGGTGCTTTTCCGGAGCATTGCGGTGCGTCAGATATAGCAGAGCGCCGCCTATATCTGCACGATAGGAGCGCCCTGCTTTGATTTTCTGCTTGATTGGTGATACATATTGCTGCGGCACACCAATAATATTGCCGATGGTGCTGGTGTTCAATGACTCATTGAGTCCGAGCACAAGATGGATATGTGGTGCAACTGGCTTACCATCCTCATCCACATCACTGTCATGAGGAATGTACGCCCATTTTTCCACGTTGGGGTGATTGTCCAGCTTATGTTCCATCTCTTGGCGCCAGTTGTCTGGATAGCCCGGCAGATACTGTATCTGCTGCACAATTTCACATTTGCGGAGATTTATATTTCACATCCCCTCTCTCGATAGCCTTACCACAAACCTACCACAATATAGCCTGTTGACACCCCATCAGGACAAGCCCTCCTGATGGGGTAAAATCCCATTGGTTAGGGCTTTTTCCAGCCTATGCGATTGATTTGTGAGCGCTACCACAATCGGTGTGGTGTTGCCTCAATCGTCCATGGGACGGATGCTGGCAATCTTACCATAGCGGTTGTAATAGACATTGACATCCTTGCCGCACAGCTCCGGCAGAGAGATGCCCTCGCGGTCAATCTTGCTCTGCGTCAGATACTGGCGTTCAGCTTCCGTACCGCCGCCACGGCGAGGATCAATCTCATTGCCGAGATAAATCATGTAACCCTTGATTTCCTCACCCTTGCCATTGTCCGGGCGAAAATTAGCCTCGCGATAACCAATCAGTTTCATAGTTGTTCTCCTTTTCATTATGCGGTTTTTGCCGCTGTTTCGTTTTCGGCGGCGCTCTCTGTGGACTCTGCCCGCAGTGCTTCCATTACGCTGGAGTAGATGCATGCCGCAAACAATCTGTTTTGCTCATGCGAGTACACCACTGCATCATCCATTCGCTCGCCGCCCTTCTTGTAGACTTGTTTTTGTTATTTATTTTTTGTCTACACTTATATTATACCAAGAAAGGAGCAATATTGCAGCGCCCACATTTTAGCGCTATTTTTATGTTTTATTTTGTGTCCACCTATTGATTATAAAAAGCCTCTATTATATAATGTATATAGAGCGATTATGTGCCAACTATGCTGGGAGTGATATAAATATGATTTTGCAATCTAACGGCCTGCACATTACCTTAATTGCAGACGATATGCACCCACTGGATACCACTATTGATGCGATTTTTACGGAAATCTGTACGGCATACCAAGACCAGATGCCTATACTTGCAGCTACGATTAAGCAGGTACTGAAAAAAAATCCTGTAGCCAATACGGTATCTGCATCCCTCCCGGGTACTGTAACTGGCGAACTACTCGTTGCGGATTCTATCAATGTACTTGACACCTTTTCGGATTTAGGTGACAAAATCAGATATCTTGCATCTTGCTACAAGTCAGACCTGACAATGCGTCACTCTTCCTGTCAAGAAAATTTTAAAAAAATTTTGGGCAGCCTTTCTTTTATAAAGTTTTTCCCGGAACTGAAAGAACTCTCAGAAGACGATTACCAATACTTTCTATCTTTTGTAGACGATATTTTTTACACCTACTGGGTATTACAACTTCATAGAGCCTTTGAGATTCCGGTCAAATATGAAGAAATTCCTTATCTGCATGGTAGCCCCAAAAGCAATCAAGGTGTTGCAAAATTCAAGAATCTGCTTATTACTAACCTTTCTGATTTTGGCACAAGACAGTTCGCATTTAGCTTTTCACCAATTGATCTTTCTTTTCAATACGAAATAAACTATTTTGACGATTTTATCTATCTACTCCTTGTACTGTACTTAAAAAATGCAGACAAAAGCAATCTTTTGATTTGCCCGGTTTGCGGAAAATTCACAACAAGAAGCAGAAAAGATGCCATCTGCTGCTGCAGCGAACACGCAACGCAGTTCAAAAAATTACGTGATACCATTCTATTAGGCGACAAAGACACCTTATTAAGAGTATGGACACGTGCCCGAAAACGCAACAATAAAATGGCCAATGAATACGATTGGCCAACTGCTTATGATAACTGGTATAGCAACGCAAGAGCAATTTATGCAACCGCCAAAACAGCCACTTGGAAGCCAACTGTCCTTGACCAAAAATTAAACGAGCTCTGGGAAAATCAAACGAAAGGATTGCCCAAAAAATGAATGTCGTTATATATGCACGCTACTCCTATCAAGGCCAACGAGAAACATCCATTGAGGGGCAATTAGAAGTTTGCCGTCGTTATGCCGAACAAAACAATCTGCAAATTATTAACGAATACATTGACCGTGCTATCAGTGGCCGTACCGATCAACGACCGTCGTTCCAGCGGATGATTGCCGACAGTACAAAACGCACATTTGCCGGTGTACTTGTTTACCAACTTGATCGCTTTGCACGCGATCGGTACGACAGCGCAATATACAAAGAGCGCTTAAAGCGTAACGGTGTGAAAGTCATCTCCGCTATGGAGCCAATATCGGACGATGCCAGCGGCGTGTTGATGGAAGCCGTACTAGAAGGTATGGCAGAATATTACAGCCGAGAATTAGCTCAAAAAATCCGTCGCGGTCAAAAAATCTGTATCGAAAACGGTACAACGCTCGGCGGTCAAACTCCACTCGGTTATAAAATCGTAGACAAAAAATATGTTATCAATGAGGATACTGCCCCCATTGTGCGCAGAATCTACGCGATGTACGCTGCAAATGCTACAATGGCCGATATCATCCGTTATCTTAACCAACAGGGTATTAAGACACAAAAGGGAAACGAATACAACAAAAACAGCATCCGGCGCATCTTAACCAACCGCAAATATATCGGCATTGCCCACTACCACGGTCAAGATTATCGCGGCATTGTTCCCGCAATCATAGACGATGAGCTTTTTGAACAGGCACAAATAATGATGCAGAAAAACAAAAAGGCCCCGGCTCGCGCCAAGGCTACAGACGAACAGTATATCCTAACAACCAAGTTATATTGCGGCGAGTGCCGTGCCCCTATGACGGGTATTAGCGGGTACTCTCACACAGGTGTTCCCTATCAATATTATTCTTGTGTCAACGCCCGAAAGAAAGGGAATGTTTGCCACAAAAGTAACGTGCGAAAAGATTTGATTGAAAACGCTGTTGTTAAAGTAATTCGCAGTACGATGAACGATACCACCATTGCTGACATTGCCAAAGAAATTGTTGCGCAGGATAAAAAATCGAATTCATCTTCCAATCTTGCTGCACTACAAAAAAGATTAAAAGAAGTGAAAAAAGCGCAGGAAAACTTGCTTCATGCCATAGAGCAAGGACAAGCTATCGAGGTGCTCACCGCGCAGCTTGCCAAGCGCCAAGCAGAGGAACAGCAGATTGAAGCCAGTATTGCACACGAAAAGCTGCAAAGTGGCAAAAGCGTCACCATAGAAGATGTAATTAACTACCTGACACGCATCCGCAATGGCAGCGAAGATAATATCCTATACCGCCAAAGCCTTGTTAATATCTATGTTGACTCAATATATTTATATGATACGCCAGACGGCAAAAACAAAAAAATCTCCGTCCTGCTTAAAACGCAAAACGGAGTAAAAGAAATTCCCATAGACGATCTCGAAAGTTCGTCTATGGGACAGATGGTGCACCATCGGGGACTCGAACCCAGGACCCACT
>OLGM01000900.1_pt1 | contig 15708 bp, 10 predicted proteins | sample 1606001 | NCBI WGS metagenome assembly OLGM01 (sample SAMN03283294) | human gut metagenome | biome: human-associated habitat; material: feces | host: Homo sapiens | place: Peru | collected 2012
GCCACCGTCAAGCGCGATTACGAGCTGATGAAGTGGATCGGCGCCAACTGCTTCCGCACCAGCCACTATCCCTATGCCGAAGAGCTGTACCAGATGGCCGATGAAGAGGGCTTCCTGATCATCGACGAAGTCCCCGCTGTCGGCTTCATGGAGAGCACCATGAACTTCCTCGCTGCAAATCAGGGCAACGGCAAGAAGGTCGGCTGGTTCGAGAAGGACACCACCCCCCAGCTGCTGGAGAACCACAAGGACGCTCTGACCGACATGATCAACCGCGATAAGAACCACGCTTCTGTCATCGCATGGAGCATCCTGAACGAGCCTCAGTGCACCAGCGAGGGCACGGAAGCTTACTTCAAGACCCTGTTCGATCTGGCCCACGAGCTGGATCCCCAGAAGCGCCCCCGCACCTACGCCGTCGTCATGATGAGCCTGCCCAACAACAGCAAGGGCCAGCAGTTCGCTGACTTCATCAGCCTGAACCGCTACTACGGCTGGTACGTCATGGGCGGCATGGGCATCGTTGATGCCGAGGCCGCTTTCCGCAAGGAGATGGACGGCTGGGCACAGGTCCTGAACGGCCGCCCGATGATCTTCACCGAGTACGGCGCCGACACCATGCCCACCGAGCACAAGCTGCCCAGCGTCATGTGGAGCCAGGAATACCAGAACGAGTACCTCGACATGAACCACAACGTCTTTGACAGCTACGACTTCGTGCAGGGCGAGCTGGTCTGGAACTTCGCAGACTTCCAGACCACCGAGGGCATCCTGCGTGTCAACGGCAACAAGAAGGGCATCTTCACCCGTCAGCGTCAGCCGAAGGATGCCGCCTTCCACTTCCGTGCCCGCTGGACCAGTCTGCCGCTGGATTACAAGGGCAACAAGTAATCAGGCTTTCTCTCCAACCTTCTCATAAAGCAGAACGCCCCCTTCCGGCATCCGCCGGGAGGGGGCGTTCTATCATCCATGCATCAAAGAGCAAAGGGGTTTCCCGGAAACTGCCGGGAAGGCCCTTTGCCTTTTCTTATTTGATGCAGGTGCTGCAGGGCGTGTATCCTGCGGCAATAGCCTCGTCGTAGCTGGTGAAGAGGATCTGGTTCTTCTCCGCCGGGAGGTTCGAGCAGGTGGGCAGATGGAACTTTTTCGAGTTCACATTGCCGATGTATGCGGTCTGGGCCGTGCTGGCAGCTGCCGGGTCGGTGGGGTTCAGCTCGGCGTCGGTCGCGGTCTTGTCGGTGCGGATGGTGTAGTTCTGGCCGTCCGATCCGATCACGATGGTCCCCAGCAGGTCGGTGCGGTAGACATCCACGTCCGCATCCCGCAGGATGCTCAGCGTCTCCTCATGCGGGTGGCCGTATTTGTTGTTGACCCCGCAGGAGATGATGCCCATTTCGGGCAGGACTGCGTTCAGGAACACATAGCTCGTCGAGGTGCTGGACCCGTGATGTCCCACCTGAAGCACATCGACGTTCAGGTTCGCGCCGCTGTTCACGAGGTCGCGCTCGGCGGTCGCTTCCATGTCACCCGTCAGCAGAAAGCTGGTCGCACCGTAATCGATGCGGAGGACGATCGAGGTATCATTGGTGTCGCTGTACTGTCCCACGGGGCCGAGCTGGGTCACGGTCGCGCTGCCCAGCTGCCAGACTGTGCCCACGGCGGGCACTTCCACCTGCAAGCCCTGCTGTTGGGTGTACTTCACAAAGTTCTTGAAGCAGGTCGTGGAAGCTTCCGTCACCGGGCTGTACACATGGTTCGCCGGGAAGTAGGCCAGCGCAGCGGCCAGACCGCCCACATGGTCCTCATGGGCATGGGAACAGAACACATACTGCAGCTCTTCCACGCCCTGATTCTGCAGATAGGCGACGACCATGCTGCCGTCGTCCACATTGCCGCCATCGTAGAGCATATACTGCCCGTCGCACTCCACCAGCACGCTGAGGGCCTGACCTACATCGAGGAAGTGCATCTTGAAGCTGTCGCTCGAAAGGTCGCCGGAGTTCTGCGTCTCGCTGACGGCGGGGTTCGGGAGAACATCTGCGCTCCCGCCCGGGATGACCGACGACGCATCACAGGCCGCAAGGCCCAGCGCCAGCGCCGCTGCCAGAGCCAGCGCCGCCAGCCGCTGGAACGGCTTTCGCCAGAACCTTACTTTTTCCGATTTGTTGTTTTCCACGTCGTATTCTCTTTCTGTTGATTCTTTTTCGGTTTGCTGCCCGGAGCCGAATGCGGCGCAAAGCGTGCGCCGGGACTAGGCTGACGGCCAGCAGGAGCTGCAGAGCGGTTCTGCGGCTTGCCATGACCCTTGCCGTTCTTGCTGTTGGGCCGGACGGTGTAAGTTCCATCGTTGTGGATGGTCACTTCTGCCGCTTCGGCTCTGCGTGCCGAGCGCTGGACGGCGCGGCGTCCCTCGGCCGGGACCAGCAGCGGAATCAGGTCCTCGCGGTGGGTCATCTTGAGCGCCTTGATGACCTTTTCGGCGTTTCGCGGCTCATAATATTGCAGCAGCGCACGCTGCAGGGCCTTACCTTCGGCGGTCTTTTCCACGAACACCGGCTTGAGGGTGTAGGGGTCCAGACCCGTATAGAACATACAGGTGCTCACCGTGCCGGGGGTCGGATAGAAATCCTGCACCTGCTCGGGGCGCATGTGGTTCTTATAAAGGTACTCCGCCAGATAGACCGCATCGTTCAGGGTGCTGCCCGGGTGGCTGGACATCAGGTAGGGTACAAGATACTGCTTCTTGCCCGCCTTTTTGCTCAGCTCATAGAACTTATCCTTGAACTTGTTGAAGGTCTGAATGGGCGGCTTTCCCATGTACGCAAGGGTGTTGGGAGCGCAATGCTCCGGGGCCACCTTCAGCTGACCGGAGACGTGGTACTCGACCAGCTCCTTGAAGAAGGTGTCGTCCGGGTCCGCCATCAGGTAGTCGAACCGGATGCCGCTTCGGATAAAGACCTTTTTCACGCCCGGAAGCTCCCGCACGCGGCGCAGAATTTTGAGGTAGTCACTGTGGTCCACGATCATATGGGAGCAGGTCGTGGGGGCAAGACAGTGCTTGCCGCCGTTGCACATGCCGCGAAGCATCTGCTCCCGACAGGACGGGAACCGGAAGTTGGCGGTCGGGCCGCCGATGTCGTGGATATAGCCCTTGAAATCGGGTTCGTGGGTCATCCGCTCAGCCTCGGCCACAATGCTGTCGGCGCTGCGGCTGGTCACGCGGCGTCCCTGATGGAGCTGGATGGCGCAGAAATTGCAGCCGCCGAAGCAGCCACGGTTCTGGATGATGGAGAACTGCACTTCCCGGATGGCCGGCACGCCGCCCATGGCCTCGTAAATGGGATGATACCGCCGGGTGTAGGGCAGCGCATAGACCTTATCCAACTCCCAGCGCACCAGCGGCTTGGCCGGGATGTTCTGCACGAGGTATTTTTCGCTCTGCTTCTGGACGATGATCTGACCGCTGACGACGTCCTGATTGTCCATCTGGATGCGGCACGCCTTTGCATAAGCGACCTTGTCCGAAGCCACTTTTTTGAAGCCCGCGCACTCCACATACTTTTCGGGCAGATGGTCAAAATCGGTCAGGTAGCAGGTCCCGTCCACATCAGTGATGGAGCTGACCGGCTCCCCTGCCGCCAGCCGCTTGGCGATGGCGACGGTCTGGTGCTCGCCCATGCCGAAGCTGATGATGTCCGCGCCGGAATCCTCTGCGATGCTGGGCAGGACCGTGTCCAGCCAGTAGTCGTAATGCGCGAACCGCCGCAGCGAAGCTTCCAGACCGCCCAGAATGACCGGCAGATCCGGATAGGCCTGTTTGGCCAGCTTGGTGTAAACCGTCGCGCTGCGGTCCGGGCGTGCGCCGCCCTTGCCGCCCGGAGAATATTCATCTTCTGCACGCGGAATTTTGGCCACCGAGTAGTGGCTGACCATACTGTCTACATTGCCGCCGCCGATGAAGAAGCCGTACTTCGGCTTTCCGAACCGCTTAAAATCCTCGCAGTCACTGTAGCGGGGCTGTGCCAGCACGCCCACCTTGTAGCCCTCTGCTTCCAGCAGACGGCTGATGATGGCCGTGCCAAAGCTGGGGTGGTCTACATAGGCGTCGCCGCCCACGACCACGAAATCCAGCTGATCCCATCCCCGCGCTTCCATGTCCGCACGGTTGATGGGAAGAAATTCGGTATAAGTGTTTTCCATGTCGCTCCTTTATTTTTCTCCTGCCCTTAGCGGGTCCATGCCGGAGAGGGTCATTCATCCGGCTGGTTCATCTGCATCTCCAGCCACTGTTGGCGGCTGATGAGCACAGCGCGGGGTTTTGCGCCCTCGTAGGGGCCGATGATGCCCTTTTGCTCCATCTCGTCCATGATGCGGGCGGCGCGGGCATAGCCCAGTTTACACCGCCGCTGCAGCAGACTTGTGGACGCCTGACCGGCATCGATGACCACTTCCACGGCCTGTTTGAGCATCGGGTCGCTGCCGGAATCCTCGTCGGCATCCGCCGAGGAGCTGCCTTTTTTGCCGTCCATGATGGCGTGCTTTTCCATCGCTTCGATCATGGCTTCGTCGTATTGGACCGTCGCGCTCTTCTTGATGAAGTCCAGCACGCGGCTGATCTCTTCATCCCGCACGAACGTGCCCTGAATGCGGATAGGCTTCGGCGCACCGACCGGCATAAACAGCATATCGCCCATGCCCAGCAGCTTTTCGGCGCCGGCGCCGTCCAGAATGGTCCGGCTGTCCACCTGACTGGACACCGCAAACGCAATGCGGCTGGGGATGTTGGCCTTGATCAGGCCGGTGATGACGTCCACGCTGGGGCGCTGGGTCGCCACGATGAGGTGCATTCCGGCGGCACGGGCCTTCTGCGCGATACGGCAGATCGAGTCCTCGACGTCCTTGCCCACCACCATCATCAGATCGGCCAGCTCGTCGATGATAATGGCGATGTACGGCATCTTTTCCAATGTCGGATCGGTTGCCGCCAGCTTGTTGAAGGATTTGATATCGCGGACATTGTTTTCCGCAAACAGATGATACCGCCGCTCCATCTCCTGCACCGCCGAACTCAGCGCACCAGCAGCCTTTTTCGGCTCAGTGATGACCGGCATCAGCAGGTGCGGGATGCCGTTGTATTCAGCCAGCTCGACCACTTTGGGGTCGATCAGGATCAGCTTGACATCCTCAGGGCTGGACCGGAACAGCAGACTCATGATGATGCTGTTGACGCAGACCGATTTGCCGCTGCCGGTGCTGCCCGCGATCAGCAGATGAGGCATCTTGCACAGGTCAGCCACCTGCGCCACACCGGCGATGTCCTTGCCCAGCGCGATGCCCAGCGGCGAAGTCATCCGCAGGAAGCTCTGGCTCTCGAACACGCTCCGGATATAGACCGGCGTTTTTTTGTGGTTGGGCACTTCGATGCCCACCGCGGGCTTGCCAGGGATGGGCGCTTCCATGCGGACGTCCGCGACGGCAAGGTTCAGGGCGATATCATCCGCCAGCGAGGTGATGCGGCTGATCTTGACGCCCGCCATGGGCTGGACCTCATACCGCGTGACCGACGGGCCGCGCGAGATATCCAGCACACGGGTGCGGACGCCGAAGCTTTCCAGCGTATCCACGAGCTTTTGTGCGTTTGCTTTCAGCTCGTCCTGCGCGTTGGGGTCGCTTTCCTCGGGCGCTTTCTCGAACAGGTCGATGCCCGGATACTGATATTGATAGCTCTCTTCGGCTTCCGGCTCCTCGGCGGGGGCGGTCGCGGCGGCCTGTTCGCCTGCTGCGGGCTTTTCCATCGCCGCCGCCACCAGCGTATTGATGTCCTTTTCCTCGACCGGTTCGGACGTAATGCTGATCCAGCCGTCCTCGTCCGGCTCGGAACGCATCGCCATCACATTGTCGGCCATGACCCGGACCGGGACCGAAGGTTCGTCGGTCGTGGGGAGCGTCGGAGTCCGGAAGGTGTTCGAAAGCTCCTCTCCCGGCGCTTCTTCCGGTTCCGCTGTCGGCAGCTTTTCTGCCGGGGCGGGCGCTTCTGGCGTGACCGATGCCGCCGGGGCCTCAGGCTTTGCAAAGAAATCCTCTGCCGCCGTCTCGATGGCGTCCGGGACCACCGGCTTCACGATGGCGCGGGGCGCGGCCTTGTACAGCGGGTCCTGCCCGAATGTGCCGCCCGGACCCACGATGAAGGGTTCGATTGGCTCGCTGCCGCCCTCCACGACGGGGGTGCTGTCCGGGCCGAGGTCGATGTCAAACGACGCCCGGGGATGGGGCGTGCCCACCTGCACCGGCGTGAATGCGGGCGTCTCCTGCGGGGCAGGGGCCGGTTCCGGCTGGAGCGCGGGCGGCTCATAGCCCAGCGATTCGTCCACGGGTTCCGGCGCAGCCTTGCCTTCCATCTCCTTGGTCACCTTGTGGCCCCAGCTGAAAATGCCGGACAGCCAGCCGGGAGATTCCACTTTCTCCGGCTCTGCGGCGGCATTTTCCGGGTCTGCGCCGTAGATCTCTTCGGAATCGTCGTCGGCTTCTTCCTCGCTGTAAGCTTCGCGGGCGGCGCGCTCTTCCAAGCGCTGGGCACGGCGGACCTCGTTCTGCGCATACAGAGCTGCGCCTTTGGCGTGGACGTTCCCGCCCAGATCACACAGCCATTGCCACAACTCGGCAGGGGTGATATCAAAGATGTACAGGCTGGCGCACAAGGCCAGCACGACCATCACGAGGTTCGCCGCCGGACGCCCGCAGAGCAGCAGCAGATTGCCGCCCAGCAGCGCACCGATCGCGCCGCCGCCCAGCCACGCATCGACGCCGTTCTGATAGCACGCGGCCACCATCCGCGCGGCCGGAATGTTGGCGGGGATGTCCGAGAACACGATCACCGTGCCGCTGGCGAAGATCAGGCCCAGCATCAGCTTGAACGCCTGTCCGATCAGGTCCTCGCCGCGGGTATACAAAATGGCCAGATAGCACACCGCCGCGCCCAGCACAAAGCTGCCGCAGCCGAACAGGCCAAATAAAATTTCGTGCATCGCTTTCCAGACCGATGCACCCTCCACAAAGGCCAGCACGATGAGCAGAAGCCCCGCGAACAGCGTGCCCAGCCCTGCGGGCATCCGCTCCTGTGCGCGGCTCTTTCTGCGCGAAGGTGCGCGTTTTGCAGTTGATTTTCGTTTTCTGTTTGCCATCTTCCGTTAAAAACCTGTATCCTTTGTTCCCATAGTATTCGATTCTTTCATTGTACCACGGGAGCGTTCAAATGGCAACAACAACCGATGGATGTTTTTTCCTCTTTTTGTTATTTTTCGATCTCTTTATACAGCCAGTCCAACGCATCCGAGATGCCGCCCAGCTGGTCGATGAGCTTTTCCCGCACGGCCTTCCGGCCGTCCAGCACTGTGCCCACATCCATGACCAGCTCGCCGGTGCGGAGCATCAGTTCGGTGTAGCGCTCTTCGGAGATGCCGCTGTGCCCCGCCACGAAACCAGTGATCCGCTCCTGCATCTGCTCGAACCACCGCATCGTCTGCGGCACACCCAAGATCATGCCGGAATGCCGGACCGGGTGGACGGTCATGGTGGCCGTCGGCACGATGAAGCTCCGCTGGGCGCTGACCGCCAGCGGGATGCCGATGGAGTGCCCTCCGCCCAGCACCACCGCCGCACTCGGCTTCGAGATGCTGGCGATCAGCTCGGCCAGCGCCAGCCCCGCTTCCACATCGCCGCCGACCGTGTTCAGGATGACCAGCAGCCCTTCCACCGCCGGGTCCTCCTGCACCGCCACCAGCTGCGGGATGACATGCTCATACTTGGTGGTTTTCTGGCCCTGCGGCGCTTCCACATGGCCCTCGATCTGCCCCACCACCGTCAGACAGTGGATGGCATGAGCGCCCTTGGTGCGGTAAACACTGCCCAGATCCTCGATCTGCTCTTTCTCCAGCCGCTGTTCCTCTACGGGGGTATTTTTTGCTTCCTGTTCTGCCATAAGCCCCTCCAAATTCGTTTTTTTCAGGGTTCCCCGCCCGCCAGATGGTTATGCGGCGGTTAAGATTTCTTAACTTTTGAAAAAATTGCGCCAAGATATTTGACATTCTTCACATCCGCAGTATACTTTAGATAACAAATAGATTGACAAAGATGTATCATTATTGTTCAAAACTCTTTGAATCTGCCGGTGCGCCACGATGGGCGCGGGGAACCCGGCACGGAATGGATGAAAGGAGAAACTCCCATGAATACTCCCGGCAAAGCCTCTCTTCCGGTGATCAAACGTCTGCCCAAGTACTACCGCTACCTGCGCACGCTCAAAAATGACGGCATCACCAGCATCTCTTCCCGCGAGCTGGCCGCCCAGATGGGCACGACCGCTTCGCAGGTGCGGCAGGACTTCAACTGCATCGGCGACGTGAACGGCCGTCAGGGCATCGGCTACTCGGTCGAGAACCTGCTGTCCATCCTCGAACAGCTGCTGTTCGGCAACGGCGATCGGCTGCCCACCATCCTGATCGGCTGCGGCCGTCTGGGCAAGGCGGTCAGCCGCTTCATCACCACCGACACCAACGGCTACAAGCTCATCGCGGCCTTTGACAATTCCCCCGAGGAAGTCGGCAAGGAGATCAACGGCATCCAAATTTTACACATCGACCAGCTGGAAGCCTTCTGCGCAGAGCACCAGCCCGAAGTCGCCGTTCTCTGCGTGCCCCGCAGCGGCGCCGAAGAGCTGAGCGGCCGTCTGGTCAGCATGGGCATCAAGGGCTTCTGGAACTTCTCCCACTATGACCTGTCGGTCTCTTATCCCGAGGTCGTGGTCGAGAACGTCCACCTTGGCGACAGCCTGATGAGCTTGGGCTACCGGCTCCGCAATCAGGACTGAGCCTTTCCTTATTATAAGGTACTACTGTACAGGATCAACCTCTCTGTCATCGCTGCGCGATGCCACCTCTCCTGATAGGAGAGGCCTTGGCATTGCGGAAAGCTTTTTCTCTTCGCCAGAGACTCCCCCTATATAGGGGAGCTGTCGAGCGGATGCGAGACTGAGAGGTTGATTTTGTGCCGCATAAAGGAGAATTTGATGGCAAAGCTATATTTCCGTTACGGCGCGATGAACAGCGGCAAGAGCACCGCGCTGATGCAGGTCGCGCACAACTACGAAGAACAGGGGATGCAGGTGCTCATCCTGAAGCCGCAGGTCGATACCAAGGGCGGCGGCGAGCTGGTCAGCCGTCTGGGCGTCCGGCGGAAGGCCGATCTGCTCATCCCGCCGGAGATGGACGTGTTCGAAGCCGTCCGCACGGCCAGCCAGACCCAGAAACTGGCCTGTATCCTCTGCGACGAGAGCCAGTTCTTCACGCCGGAACAGGCCGAGCAGCTGTTCATGGTCACGGTCGATCTGAACATCCCCGTCATCTGCTACGGTCTGCGGTCGGACTTTTCGCTCAAGGGCTTCCCCGGCTCCACCCGTCTGCTGGAGCTGGCCCACACCATCGAGGAGATGAAGACCATCTGCACCTGCGGCCGCAAAGCCACCTGCAACTGCCGCAAGGTCAACGGCGAATTCGTCTTTGAGGGCGAACAGGTCGCCATCGACCTTGAGAACGACGTCCAGTACGTCAGCATGTGCCCTCAGTGCTATTTCCGGGAGCGCCGCGCGTTTTACGCCCGTCGGGCAGCCCGGTGATCTTCTGCAGAAAAAGAATCCGCTCCCCTTCGTCCATTTTGTACTATTTTTCGAAAAAGATGTATTCTTTTTAGAGCGCTGTCCCGCCGGACGGCGCTTTTTTTCGCCGAATTTCCACAGGTGATATATCAGTTGTATCCAACTTCGCGCGTTTTTTGCACTATTGATATATCAGTTTACATTTTCCCGATATTGTCATCTTTTTCACATGTTGTATACAACACAACCACGCAATTTTCCGAATTGGTTACAAAAATATTGCAATTTTAGGGGGTTTGTCAGAGTTCATCCCCTATTTTCTATGCAATCTGTCGAAGTATACATGTTGCACAGTTTTTTCGTTCAAGTTTATTCATTTCGGCAATGACGTCAAAATCGCGCAAAACACGAGAGCAAGATTTGTACGTTTTTTGTGTGCATCTCTTCAATTTACATCTTTCTTTTTCCAGTTTCTTTTGCTATCATAATTGTATACAACGAGCCTTTTGCAGATAAGGCCGCTGAGCACATGTTTTCTATATTAGGAGGAGAACAAAAATGAGCAAGGCAATTTCTCGTCGTGATTTTCTGAAGGTCACCGGCGCTGTGGGCGCTGCTGGTCTGCTGGCTGCATGCGGCGGCAGCTCCACCGCAGCTTCTTCGACTGCTTCTTCCACCGCAGCTTCCGTTGAGGCTGTCGGCGGCCTGAGCAGCGATCCCGTCACCCTGACCATGAGCTGGTGGGGCGGCGAGTCCCGTCACAACGCTTATCAGGATGCCATCAAGGCTTTCTCTGCTGAGCACAGCAACATCACCGTCAACCCCACCTTCGCTGCATGGTCCGGCTGGGAGGACACCATGTCCACCAAGTTCGCCGGCGGCGTGGCTGAGGATGTCTGCCAGATCAACTGGAACTGGCTGTACAACTACTCCGGCAACGGCCAGACCTTCCTCGATCTGAACAGCGTCACCGAGTATCTGGACCTGTCTCAGTGGGATGACGCCAAGCTGGCAGCCTGCAACGTTGCAAACGCTCAGCAGTGCGTTCCTATCTCCATGACCGGCCGTATCTTCTACTGGAACATGACCACCTTCAACAAGGCTGGCATCACCGATGTGCCCAAGACCGAGGACGACCTGTTCGCAGCCGGCAAGGCTTTCCAGGAGAAGCTGGGCGATGACTACTATCCCCTGCACCTGGGCGCATACGACCGTATGATCCTGATGGTCTTCTACCTCGAGTCCAAGTACGGCAAGGACTGGGCAGATCCCACCACTTCTACCCTGAACTACACCGCTGACGAGATCGCAGAGGGCATCGACTTCATCAAGAGCCTGGTTGACGGCCACGTCATCATGCCGCTGCCCACCTACTACGGTGCAAACGGCGACGGTGCTACCCACCAGTCCAACGAGTGGATCACCGGTAAGATCGCCGGCATCTTCGAGTGGGATTCCGCTGCTTCCAAGTATCAGGACGCTCTGGACGAGGACAACAAGGCTGGCTTCACCGTTGGCGAAGAGATCAAGTTCGGCGATTACAACGGAGGCTTCTCCAAGGTCTCCATGGGCATGGCCATCACCAAGACCTGCCAGACCCCCGCTGAGGCTGCTACCCTGATCGAGTATCTGTGGAACGGCGACGGCGCTGCCATCATCGGTTCCGAGTGCGGCATCCCCGCTTCCAAGGCTGGTCTGGCTTCCGCTCAGGCTGCCGGCAAGATCAATGATCTGGTCGCAGAGGCAAACGGCAAGGTCATGGCCTTCGCTTCCTGCCAGCTGGATCCCCTGTTCGAGGCTTCTGACCTGAAGGCTACCGGCACTGGTACTTATCAGGAAGTCTTCGACACCGTTGACTACGACAACGCTGCTGGCGCTGACGTCGTCGACACCCTGCTGGACGGCATGTCTGCTGTTGGTTACACCGTCTGATTTTGACCTTCTGACCTGAGTTCAGGTACATACAAGGGGCATCGACCGCCCGTAGGCCTGATGCCCCTTTTTTCTCAGGTGCTGGTTACAAATCTCTGACAAATTTGTTTCCAAAGTGTGACGCGCGGTTTTGTCACACAAAAAGAAAACCCACAAAAGGAGGATTCCCGGATGAAAGAAAGTAAAGCGCCCTCTCTGGGGCGTACCCCGGCCCAGAAGTTCTTCGACAAGTGGCAGGGCCTGTTCTATCTGATCCCTTGGATCATCGGCTTCATCGTGTTCAAGGCCATTCCCTTCGGTCAGTCGCTGTACTACAGCTTTACTGACATGAACTTCTTCAACGGCATCCATCAGTACGGCGTGATGAACTACGTCACCGCGTTCACCGATGCCAAGATCACCAAGGCGCTGGTCACCACCTTCAAGTACGCGTTCATCACCGTGCCTCTGAAGCTGATCTTCGCGCTGTTCATCGCATACATCCTGAACTTCAAGATCGCATGCGTGAACCTGTTCCGTACCGTTTACTACATCCCGTCCATTCTGGGCGGCTCGGTCGCCATCGCTGTTCTGTGGAAGGCCGTGTTCCGTGATGACGGTCTGGTCAACACCATCATCCGTGCCGTCACCTTCGGCCAAGCACAGGGTCCCTCTTGGCTGTCTGACCCCAACTACGCGCTGTGGATCATCTGCTTCCTGCGCATTTGGCAGTTCGGTTCCGCTATGGTCCTGTTCCTCGCCGCTCTGAAGGGCGTGCCCGCAGACCTGTACGAGGCTGCCACCATCGACGGCGCTGGCAAGTGGAAGCAGTTCTTCTCCATCACCGTTCCGATGATCACCCCCATCATCTTCTACAACCTGGTCACTCAGATCTGCCAGGCATTCCAGGAGTTCAATGGTCCCTTCATCATCACCAACGGCGGTCCGCGTAACTCCACCACCCTCATTTCCATTCTGGTCTACAACTACGCATTCAAGTCGAACCAGATGGGCATGGCTTCCGCTCTGGCATGGATCATGTTCGTCATCGTCTGCATCCTGACGATCATCGCCTTCACCAGCCAGAAGAAGTGGGTCTACTACTCGGATGAAAGGTAAGGTGTGACAGTATGGGAATGAAAGCATCCAACGCCATCGCGACGTTTTTCAAGTACTTCGTCCTGATCCTGGTCGGCCTGATCATGATCTATCCTCTGCTGTGGATGGTCAGCGCTACCTTTAAGGACAACAGCGAGATCTTTGCAGGCATCGGCCTGTGGATCAAGAACCCCACTCTGGAGGGCTACCGGAACGCGCTGAACAACTTCGGCGGTTCCATCAACATCCTGCAGGCCATGCTGAACACCTATTCTTATGTTCTGCCCAAGGTCATCTGCACCGTTGTTTCCTCCTGTGTTGCAGCTTACGGCTTTGGCCGTTTTGACTTCCCCGGCCGGAAGATCCTGTTCAGCATCATGCTGGCCACCCTGTTCCTGCCGCAGGTCGTTCTGAACGTTCCTCAGTTCCTGCTGTACACCAAGTTCGGCTGGGTCAACAGCCCGTTCTATCTGGCCATCTGGGTCCACACCGCATTCGCAACGGAGACTTACTTCGTTTACCAGCTGGTGCAGTTCATGCGCAATGTCCCGCGTGATCTGGACGAGGCTGCCGCCATCGACGGCTGCAGCTCCTTCCAGACCCTGTACAAGGTCATCGTGCCCATGCTGATGCCCGCTCTGGTGTCCTGCGCACTGTTCCAGTTCATGTGGAGCTGCAACGACTTCATGGGTCCCCTGCTTTATGTGCAGACCCCCGCAAAGTACCCGATGTCCCTGTTCGTCAAGCTGTCCATGGACGGTGATACCGGCTTTGCATGGAACCGTATTCTGGCTCTGTCCCTGATCTCCATCCTGCCGCAGCTGATCGTTTTCTTCTGTGCACAGGACCAGTTCGTTGAGGGTATCTCCGCCGGTGCTGTCAAGGGCTGATCGCTCTTCTTCCCGCGGACGGAACTTCTGACGCAACGCGAAAACACCCCCTGTGCTCAACACACAGGGGGTGTTTCTATTTAACTGCGGTGGCTCTTGCGGTATTGCAGCGGGCCGACGCCCATCTCCTCGCGGAACACGCGGCGGAAGTGGGCCGCCGATGCAAACCCAGTCTGCTCTGCCACGGCGCTGATGCTCAAATCGGTGGTCTCCAGCAGCCGCTGGGCCGCTTCGATGCGGCGTCCATTGATGTAATCCACGATGGATTGGCCCGTCACCCGCCGGAACAGGCGGCTGAGGTAATACGGCGACAGGTAGAACCGCGCCGCCACATCGGTGAGCGAGAATTTCTGCTGATAGTTCGCCGCAAGGTAGGCGCAGACCTGCTCGATCGTCTCATTGCGGGGCCGGATGCTCTGGCGCTCGGCGTGGAACTCCTGCTCCACATAGTGCAGCAGAAGGAGCAGGTAGATGGTCCCGGGGCAGTCCGGCTCGCCGGAAGCGCTCCGCATCAGGTTGAGCAGGGTGCGCAGCCGACCGGACCACTGGACCGGGCCGTACAGCGTGATCTGCTGTTCCGGCTCGAACATCGGCGCATAATCCCGCTGCATCGCGCTCTTCATCTCCGGGAACACCCCCGCCGGGAACCGGCACTCCGTCAGTTCCGGGGCAAGGTGGCCGACCTGCTGCAGTTCTCCGCCGCCCGGGCCGAGCAGCAGCACGCAGCCGGGGTTGACCAGCAGCGAAACGTCCCCGCGCTGCAGGGTGCAGCTTCCGCCGGACACCATCAGGATGCGGCATGTCTCGTCGTCATCGGGCAGCAGAAGTCCGCCGCCCGTCATCCGGAGCTGCTCCGCCACCACTTTTGCGTTCAGTTTTTCCCGTTCTGCCTTCATCGTTCCGTTCTCCTACTTGTCTTTTGCCCTCTATGATCCTATAATGGATACAACAGAGGAAAAGCTGTCCTCTGTCCTTCAGTGTATCACGTCCGCCGCGTGCGGGCAAGTCGAAACCCATCTGAAAAATGCCCAAGGAGGCTGATCTGTTTATGAAGCTATCCCTGATCCGTTCCATGACCCGCAGCGCCGTCTTTGAGTTGGAAAACGGCCTGTGCTTCCGTCCGGCTCATCCGTTCCGGGTGCTGCTCAACGGCGAATCCGTCTATGAGGACTGCAACACCAACGTGTTCTCCCTCTTCTCGCTGACCCCCTCCACTGCGTACACCGTCACGGTCGAAGCCGAAGGCGAAGTGCTGACCCTTGGCTTCCGCACCGAGGACGAGACGTTCTTCGTGGACGCCTCCCGTTACGGTCTGGTGGCCGACGGTGAGACCGACAACACCCTCAAGCTTCAGGCGGCCCTGTCCACCTGCCCTGCGGGCGGCACGATCTACGTCCCTGCCGGACGCTACCGCACCGCAAGCCTGTTCATGAAGAGCAACACCACCCTGTACCTCGAAAAGGGCGCAGTCCTGCTGGGCGACAACGACCGCACTCACTACCCCATCCTGCCGGGTGTCCTGCCCAGCGAGAACGAGGTCGATGAATACTATCTGACCGGCTGGGAGGGCAACCCGCTTTCCAGCTTTGCCGGACTGCTGAACATCACGCAGGTGCAGAACGTCGTCGTCACCGGCGAGGGCACGCTGGACTGCGACGCCCAGCACGGCGACTGGTGGGTGAACCCGAAGGTCAAGCGGATCGCATGGCGTCCCCGCGCCGTCGCCATGGTGGACAGCGAGAACGTCTGTCTCCACGGCATCACGGTCCAGAACAGCTATTCGTGGACCATCCACCCCATCTTCGTGAAGCATCTGGACCTGCTGAACTTCAACATCAACAACCCCTACAACGCCCCCAACACTGACGGCATCGATCCGGAGAGCTGCGAGTACACCCGCATCATCGGCGTGAACATCCACGTCGGCGATGACTGCATCGCCATGAAGGCCAGCAAGGTGTTCCTCGGCATGAAGCTCAAGAAGAGCTGCGAGCACACCGTCATCCGCAACTGTCTGCTGGACAAGGGCCATGGCGGCATCGTCATCGGCAGCGAGATGAGCGGCGGCGTCAAGGATATGGTCGTCACCCAGTGTCTGATGGACCACACCGACCGCGGTCTGCGCGTCAAGACCCGCCGCGGCCGCGGCAACACCGCCGT
>OLGM01000906.1_pt1 | contig 15680 bp, 16 predicted proteins | sample 1606001 | NCBI WGS metagenome assembly OLGM01 (sample SAMN03283294) | human gut metagenome | biome: human-associated habitat; material: feces | host: Homo sapiens | place: Peru | collected 2012
ATCAAAAACTCGAAATCCAGTTATCCTGAATTTCGAGTTTTTTCGACAGACTGAATCCACCGGCTTAGCCGGTGGATCTTTACTATATTCTCAACATCTCTCACCCTCTCTATTCTACCGTCCTCATCAGTCATTCTTGTAACACGAAAAACAAGTTTACAAGAATTTTAGACATAAAAAAAGAGCCCAATGGCTCAGATGTTAAAAATATTAAATAAGTAATTGTTATTGATTATTTCTAATTCTGCAATATTTCCTTACTTTTTAAGATTTACAAGAAGGTATCGTTTTATTCACTCCATGCTGCGGTGGAAAATCAATTACCTGCTCTTTTAATGATACTTTCTTTGAAATCTTGTCGATAAACGGAATTTTTACATGCAAGCCTGTTGACCATGTTACATGATATGTTCCGAGTCTTTCAATTACATATGCGTGTGCCTGCGGTACTACTTTTACATTGCTTACGATTACTATAAGCAGGATTAAAAGGATAATTCCTAAAATAATAAGTCCTAACATTATTTACCTCTCATTCTGTTACGGGTTCTACTATGAGCTTGACGCCTTTTATTGCGAGAACCTTAACTTTTGTTTTTTAAAAAGCGGTGCTTTGTCGGACTTTACCGTCCACGTTTCCTGCTGAAAACCGCATTAGGATGGGAAAAGTTGAGGTTTGTTTATCTTGGAAATAACGCTTCGGAATGAACTTCTAAGCAGAAGGTCGGGGGTTCATTCCCTTTTGGCACGCCAAACCAAACCCGCACCGAGGAGTTGTTTTTATGACTTTCGGTGTGGGTTTTTCTGTATCTCTTGATTTTTATTTAATATGAGAATATAATAAATTTCAACGGAATGTCGGCGGCTTGTGCCTGATTATTCGATATTCGTTTTTATTTAACAAAATATTACACAGATTAGGGAAAATGATATGATTATTAAAAGAGCCATACTTCACATACTCGATTTCAACTCGGGAATGAGCGTATTTTCACAAAATGAGCTTGATCTCTCAGACGAAACCGTAAGCACATTTCTTCAAAAGCATATTGAAAAATTACATAAGGACTCGGCACGAAAAAGCGGAAATTTTAACGAGGAAAGCGGATTTGCCGCCGCACTTACAGAATACCGCAACGGCGCACTTGAATTCATAGACTTTACTACGCAAATCGCCAATGTTCTTTATGAGAATATTTCAATTTCCGACAAACTCGAACCCATTGATTTGGTTGCGGTTGACTATATAAACGATGAGTCCGATTATTTTGCGCTCCTGCTCATAACCAATAAATCCGCCTATACTCATCAGGTAATTACTGACGAAAGCGGTATTCACAACGAAATAATGAAACATTATGCCATTCTCCCCACCCCATCGCAAAAAATTGACGCATACGCAATAATAAATATGCAGTCGGGCGAAATATATTTTGCAGACAAGAAAAGGCAGATTGACGGCAATTCAGTCTTTGTACTTCCACAAATTTTGTTGGAATGTTCATCGGGTGCGTCAACAAAAGAGGTTGTAAAAATTGTGAGAGAAACCGCCAACGAAGTAGCCGAGGAATACGGTGTAAACACAGCGGTTGCGGTATCAAAGGCAAAAAGCTATATTGTAGAGAATTGTGAGGAGTCCGATACGATCTCTACCGAGGAACTTGCCGAAAATATTTTTTCTGAGTCCCCTATTATGCGAGAGGCTTTTGAAAAGAAAATTGAGGAAAAAGAAATTCCAAAGGATATTAAAATTGAAAAAGCGTCTGCGGTAAGGGCAAGCAAAAGTCAAAAGATAAAGACCGACACAGGCATTGAAATAACTGTACCTGTTGAATACTTTGAAGATGACCGATATATAGAGTTTATCAACAACAATGACGGCACAATATCCATTGCGCTAAAAAATATCGGCAAACTGACAAACAGATAAAACCTGTTATTTTACAAGGCAGCAAAAATATTTTAAAAAATTTTAAATAATGCTTGACAAATCTCTAATCATTTGATATAATCAATATCGCTGATTGAGATTACAGCATTACGGCGACATAGCCAAGTGGTAAGGCACGAGTCTGCAAAACTCCGATTCCCCAGTTCAAATCTGGGTGTCGCCTCCAACGAATCCCAATTGCGTTTAGCAACTGGGATTTTTTCTTTTATGTAATAACCTAATGAAATTTAAGTGCGGTTAAAGGAGATTATAGCTCAACAACATAACTACGCAGTTTTTCGGAGGAATTATGACTAAACCAAAAAATATGAGCTTGATTGCCAAAGCAATGCTCTTTCTCAGCACGATAATATGGGGCAGCTCATTTTTCATACTTAAAAATACGCTTGATGAAATGCCACTCTATTTTATTTTGAGCATACGCTTTTTTGTGGGTGCGCTGTTACTTTTTCTAGTTGACTGCAAGAATTGGAAGAAGATTAATAAAAAATATCTGTGGGCAGGCGGAATGACGGGCGTGTTCCTTGCCCTCGCTTACATAACGCAGACTATCGGCTTACAATATACCACGCCGAGCAAAAACGCTTTTTTGACAACTGTTTATTGCGTTCTTGTACCGTTCTTCTGTTGGGGAATTACCAAGAAGGCGCCCGACAAATTTAATCTTATAGCGGCTGTGGTTTGCCTTACGGGAATAGGGCTTGTTTCGCTCGGCTCGGGCGATATAGGCTTTAATTTTATGGGCGACGGAATGACGCTTGTTTGCGGTATTTTTTACGCCTTACAGATAGTTGCCGTTGAGCTTTGGGGCAAGGATATGGATGTCATACTTTACACGGCATTTCAGTTCTTTGCGGCGTTTATAATATGCTTTGCGGGATTTTTGATTTTCGAAGAAGCTCCTGCGAGCATTTCGCTCTCTACGATAGGTTCACTTGCATATGTATCGGTGTTTGCGACAACGCTGGCGTTTTTGCTTATGAACGTGGGCGTGAAATATGCTTCCGCAAACTCAAGCTCATTGATTTTGAGCTGCGAAGCGGTGTTCGGCGTACTGTTTTCGATTTTGTTCTACCCCGACGAGCATATTACACCGAGAATTGTCTGCGGTTTCGTGGTAATGTTTATCGGAATTGTTATCAACGAAACAAAGCTGAGCTTCTTACGAAAAGAAAAAGTGAATTAAAAATAAATAAAAAATCATATCTTTTGGCGTAGTATTTCAACATTTTCACTAAAAATACTTTACAAAGTGAAAAATATATGATAATATTAAACTGTTCTTATAACATACCAAGAACAATTGGGTTACTACAAAAAGGTAGAAAACCGCAAAGCTCTAACGACTTCCTTTTTGGAGGTCGTTATCTTTTTATAGGGGAGTTATAAAGGAGTTGCACTTATGAAATACGGTATTGGTTTAGACTGCGGAATAGCCTCGGTAGGTTATTGCGTAATGGAATTGGATTCTAATGACGAGCCGAGAAGAATCGTTAAGCTCGGTTCGAGAATTTTTGATACTGCCGAGGTTCCGAAAACGGGAGCTTCGCTTGCTGCGCCGAGACGTGAGGCAAGAGGTATGCGAAGAAGAGTTCGCAGGCATCAGCACAGACTTGACCGCATAAAGCGTATGCTTGTTGAAAAGAACATCATAAGCCAAGCGGAGCTTGATACCTTGTATAACGGACAGCTTTCGGACGTTTATGAATTGAGAGTGAAAGCACTTGACGAGCCTGTGGGTAATTGTGAATTTGCGAGAATTCTTATCCATTTGGCACAAAGACGAGGCTTTAAGTCAAACAAGCGTAACGACGGAAAGGACAAGGAAGCAGGCAAGCTGTTGAAGGCTACCGAAAGCAATGAAGCTCTTTTGGAGAAAAAGGGCTACAGAACTGTCGGCGAAATGTTCTTGAAGGATGAAAAATTTGCTGAGCATAAGCGAAACAAGGGCGAGGATTACAGCAATACCGTTTTACGCTCGATGATAGAGGCGGAAATAAAGGCAATATTTGAGGCACAGCGTAGCTTTGGAATGACCTTTGCAAGCGAAGAAATTGAGGCGATATATACGGATATTGCATTGTCGCAAAGACCGTTTGACTTAGGCCCTGCAAAAGGTCCTGAAAATTCCCCCAGCCCGTATCATGATATGTTGGGCGAAAATTTGGTTGGACAATGCACATTTTATCCCGAGGAAAAGCGTGCGGCAAAGGCGACATATTCGTTCCAGCTTTTCAATTTGCTTCAAAAAATAAACCACATTTATCTTTTAAAGGATTCCGGAGATAAATATTCCTTGTCCGACGAGGAAAGATTGGCAATTAAAAATCTTTGCTTTAGGAAAAAAGCGGTAAATTATGCCGACATAAGAAAATCACTCGGAATTTCATACGATTACAAGTTTAACTGCATTTCTTACTCCGGAAAAGAGGTTGAGAAAATCAAGCAAAAGCTCGATGGTCAAGACCAACAGGCTTTAATCGATGAAATTGAGAAAAAGGCAAAATTTGAATATCTTAATAATTATCATCAAATGAAAAAGGCGTTGGGCGACGTGTTTAATGCGCTTTCTGAGGATGACCTTGACTCTCTCGGAAGAATTTTTACGATTTTTACCGATAAAGACAGAATTAAGGAAGAGCTTGAACTCACGGATATACCTAAAACTCTCCACGAAATCATTTATGAGAATATGCCGTATTTCAAGGGCTACGGTCATATAAGCGTTAAGGCGTGCAAGGAGCTTATTCCGTTCCTTGAAAAGGGTGTGACATACGATAAGGCTTGCGAAGCGGCAGGAATTGATTTCAGAGCACACTCAAACACGGAAAAGCATGAGCTTTTACCGCCTGCGGAGGATGCTCTTGCAGACATTCCGAACCCCGTTGTTAAGCGTGCCGTTACGCAGACAAGAAAGGTTATAAATGCGATAATCAGGGAGATGGGCAACAGTCCTGCATACATAAATATTGAGCTTGCGAGGGAATTGCCTAAATCCAAAAAGGAAAGAGACGAAATTGACCAACATAACAACGAAAACAGAGCCGCAAACGAGAGAATAAAAAATGAAATTACGGAGAATTTCGGAATTGTAAACCCGACAGGTCTTGATATAGTTAAATTGAAGCTTTATCACGAACAGAACGGTATATGCCCTTATACGCAAAAGACTTTTGATTATGATAGATTGCTTGAGCCGGGCTATGTTGATGTTGACCATATAATTCCGTATAGCAAATGCTTTGACGACAGCTACTCAAACAAAATATTGACATTTTCATCGGAAAACAGGCAAAAGAGCAACAGAATTCCGATGGAATATGTACCCGAAAATAAAAAATCGGGCTATCAGGTTTGGGTAACAAACAATATAAGAAATCCCAGAAAAAAGCAAAATCTTCTCAAGGCAAAGCTCACACCTGAGGACACCGAGGGCTTCAAAGCCCGCAATCTTAACGATACGCAGTATTTAAGCCGTGTGTTATATAACTACATAAACGACAACCTTTTGTTTGACGATTACAAGAACAAAAAGAAGAAAGTCAGAGCAGTAAAGGGTGCTGTTACGGCGTATATGCGTAAGCGTTGGGGTATAGCTAAGGTCCGTGAAGACGGAGATTTGCATCATGCGGCAGACGCTGCGGTTATTGCTTGCGTAACGGAGGGTATGATTCAAAAAATCAGGAATTATTCCGATTCGCAAGAGATGGATAACTATGCGGTTAACACCGATACGGGCGAGGTTATTGACAAGCTTCCAATGCCGTACAGAGATTTTAGAAATGAATTGCAAAAGCGTCTTGAGTCGGAAAACTTGGACGAACTGAAATTGTATCTTTCCAAGCTTCCGAACTATTCCAAAGAGGCGTTGGATGACGCAAAGCTCTGCTTTGTTTCAAGAGCACCGAAGCACAAAACGACAGGTGCTGCACATATGGGAATACTGCGTTCGTATAGCGGCGACGGCTATTCGGTTTCAAAGAAAAAGCTTTGCGACTTAAAGCTGGATAAAAACGGTGAAATCGAGGGCTGTGATTTCTGGAAGAATGACGACAGGCTTTTATACAATGCGTTGAGAGAAGTGCTTACCAAATTCAGAGACAATAAAGAAACAATTCCTAAAAACTTTGAATTCCACAAGCCGAAATCCGACGGAAGCGACGGACCTATTGTCAGAAGCGTCAAGTGCAGAGAAAAGGTTTCACAATATGTTCCGCTGAATACCGAAAACGACCTTGCGCAAAAGACGGGCGCAGGAAACGGCTCAATGATAAGAATTGACGTTTTCTATGTTGAAAATGACGGATATTACTTTGTGCCGATTTATGTTGCCGACACCAAGAAAAAGGCGCTGCCGAATCTTGCTTGCGTAGCAAACGGTAAGCCGTGGAAGCCTATGGACGACGAGAATTTTGTGTTCTCGCTTTATCCTAATGATTTGATAAAGGTGGAAGCAAAGAAAAATATGGTATTTAGCGTTGCTCAAAAGGGAAGCCGCCTACAACCTAAAATTGAGAGGAATAACATTCTTTTGTATTACTCTAATGCGGACATTACTACGGCTTCTGTTTTAGTGGAAACGCACGACAGTGCCTACGAAAAGAGAGGTTTAGGAATAAAGAGCCTTAATAGTATTGAAAAATACACTGTTGACCCGTTGGGAAATGTTCATAAGGTGGGTAAGGAGAAGCGAATGAGGTTTAACTGATATGGCTTACAGAAATATTTTCATTTCCAATGAGGCAAGGCTTAGACTTCGCAATAAGCAACTGATTGTCGATAACGGCGAAGAGCTGTCATTTCCGATTGAGGACATACGCTCAATAGTAATTGACAATCCTTATACAACGCTCAGCGCAAAGCTGCTTTCAAAGCTTTGCGAGGACGGTGTTTGCGTCATTGTCTGCGACGATAAGCACACGCCGTCGGCAGCGATGATGCCGATAGGGGTTTATTGCCGAGTCAATAAGCGTGTTACACTTCAGTTTGAACAGTCAAAGCCGAAGCTTAAAAAGCTGTGGCAGGAGATTGTGAAGGCAAAGATAAACAATCAGGCAAAATGCCTTGAGCTGAATTCCGTTGAAAAAAGTGCCGAGCTTTATTCCATAGCCAAAACGGTAGCCTCGGGAGATACCACGAACAGAGAGGGCTATGCGGCAAGGATGTATTTTCGCAGTATGTTCGGGAACGAGTTTACAAGGGACGACGAAAACGGGATAAACGCCGCATTGAATTACGGCTACGCAATTTTTCGTTCGTTTATTGCAAAAACGCTTGTTGCTTACGGGCTTGAGCCGTCAATAGGGATACACCATAAAAATCAGCTCAATGCGTTTAATCTTGCCGATGATATTATTGAGCCGTTCCGACCGATAGTTGACAATTATGTTTATAAGAATTACCGTGAGTGGGGCGACAGCTTTTTTACGGCGCAAAAGGCAGAGCTTGTTTTACTGCTTAATTGTGCGGTTACGGTTGACGGAAAAAGACATTCTGTCGCAAACGCCGTTGAGCTTGCGGTGCAAAGTATCATTTCCTCATTTGAAAACGACGAAGCAAGGCTAAAGCTTCCCGTGCTCAATGAGCTGTCTTATTTTGATTATGACTAAGTTTATGAGAATGATTGTATTTTTTGACTTACCGGTAAAAGAAAAAGCCGCCCAACGAGAAGCGGCGAAATTCAGAAAATTTTTGATTGAGGACGGCTATCTTATGGTGCAGTTTTCGGTCTATTCAAGGGTGTGCAACGGATATGATGCGGTAAAAACGCACGAAAACAGGCTCAAGGCACATCTTCCCGCAAACGGCTCGGTGCGATTGCTTACAATTACCGAAAAGCAATACGAATCAATGCAAATTTTGCTCGGAGAATTCAAGCAGTCAGACACACAGGTCGCCTATGAGCAGCTGACTTTGTTATAAAAATGAAAAAAGACTTGGAGATTTTTGTTTCTCCAAGTCTTTTTTTCATCGCAATTCTCCTCGGTAACGCCCGATACTGCGTTGTTTTTCGTTCCCATATTATAACATACCAAGAAAAATTAGGGAACTACAATATCATCACAATTCTTAAGGAAAACGGCGCAATTATAACATACCAAGAAAAATTAGGGAACTACAATTCTAACGTTGACAACGTTGAGAACGACAACATTATAACATACCAAGAAAAATTAGGGAACTACAATACACCTGCCGTGAACACGATGGGGTCACCTTATTATAACATACCAAGAAAAATTAGGGAACTACAATTAATTATCAGCAGGGTAGTATTGAATATTAATTATAACATACCAAGAAAAATTAGGGAACTACAATTAAATGGGTTTTAATAATGTGTCCGCTATATTATAACATACCAAGAAAAATTAGGGAACTACAATTGCTGAAATTCATTGTTTTTTTACTCCTTAATTATAACATACCAAGAAAAATTAGGGAACTACAATGAGTGGCTTGCGTTGTAGTTGTAACCTTTATTATAACATACCAAGAAAAATTAGGGAACTACAATTTTGCTCAATCACAATTGCGTTATCTTTGAATTATAACATACCAAGAAAAATTAGGGAACTACAATCTACTGCTTTACTCATTGTAATACCTCACTATTATAACATACCAAGAAAAATTAGGGAACTACAATCTTAGCTGAAGCAACAACGCCAAACATAGAATTATAACATACCAAGAAAAATTAGGGAACTACAATTCAGTCGTTCGTTGTGCAGACGATTAACAATTATAACATACCAAGAAAAATTAGGGAACTACAATCGTTGAGCCAGAGGGTGAATACATACCCGATTATAACATACCAAGAAAAATTAGGGAACTACAATATAGACCTGAGAATAAACATTGTCAACGAGATTATAACATACCAAGAAAAATTAGGGAACTACAATTAATACCAGTTCAGACGAGGAGGGAGGTGTATTATAACATACCAAGAAAAATTAGGGAACTACAATGTTTTTGTCATACTTCATTTCCTCACTCAATTATAACATGCCAAGAAAAATAATAAAGAATATCTTTTGGCATATTTATATAAAAATATTTCATTTCCCCGTTTTCTTAACAAGGATTTTATGTCGGGTGTGATATAATGCGGATAAAATGAAGGGAGTGTTCAGTTTGTTAAGAGCTAAAAAGGCTATATTTCAAGGCTTGTTATTGATAGTCGGCGTGGCTATGCTGTGCTTCGGTGCTATGCGTGGCGAGGCTGATACGGTATTGAGCAAGGCTATAAGATTGTGCTTGGAGTGTGTCGGAATTGGATAAAAATAATAACAAATTTTCAAAGCAGCTCAGCCGTTTCCGTGGCTGGATTCAAGCGGCGGCAACACTGCTTACAAATATACATTTGCCGAATTTTATTAAGGGCGGAATTTATCAGGGCAAGGGTAAGGCGGTGTGCGTGCCGGGCTTGAACTGCTATTCCTGCCCCGGTGCAGCGGGTGCGTGTCCTATCGGCTCGTTTCAAGCGGTGGTCGGCTCGTCAAAATTTCGCTTTTCCTATTATATAACGGGATTTTTGATATTGCTCGGCGTGCTGCTCGGACGATTTATATGCGGATTTTTATGCCCGTTCGGTTGGCTTCAGGAATTACTACACAAAATCCCCGGCAAGAAGCTGTCCACAAAGAAATTGAAGCCGCTTACATATTTGAAATATGCAATTCTATTGCTTGCGGTGGTACTGTTGCCTGCGATAGTTGTAAACGATTTGGGTATGGGCGATCCGTTCTTTTGCAAATATATTTGTCCGCAAGGTGTTCTTGAGGGCGCAATTCCGTTGGCGGCGGTCAATGAGGGCATACGCTCGGCATTGGGTCCGCTGTTTAACAGAAAGCTGATAATTTTAATAGTGGTTGTCGTTTTAAGCGTTTTATTTTACCGCCCGTTCTGCAAATGGATTTGTCCGCTCGGTGCATTTTACGCATTGATGAACAAGGTGTCCCTGCTTGGCATTAAGGTTGATGAACACAAGTGCGTATCCTGCGGCAAATGTGCAAGGGTGTGCAAGATGGACGTCGATGTTACCAAAACGCCCAATCATACAGAGTGTATTCGCTGCGGCAAGTGCATAACCGCTTGCCCGACAGACGCAATCAAGTTTAATTATGGCTTTGAGATGCCGAAAAAGATAACGGACGGCATTGAAAAGACCGAAAATAAAAAGAAAACAAATAATAACAGGAAAACGGAGGACTGATTATGAAAATTTCAAAAGCTTCAAAAATTTTAGCCGTGCTTATGGTGCTTGTGTTGACTTTAGGACTTGCAGCTTGCTCGGCTAACAAGAAAAATTCGGCAAATGACAATTCGGACATTATACCCTTGCTTGCACAGGAGGCGAACAGCCTTGACGAGGCGACAGCTCTTCACAAAAAGCTTATGGAGGCGGAAAATAAAATTTTTACAAATAACTCTGCCCTTTGGGAAAAAGTTTTCCTTTCGGCAAATAAGAATAGCCCTATGATTGAAGACGGAAAAAACTACGGCGATTTTCTTCTTGACACGATTGAGGGTGCAAAAAGTCAATTCTCCGCAGATGAATTGAAAACACTCAAAGGCGGAGCAGAGCAGATAAAGGAAATCGAGGGCAAGCTCACGATTTTGGAACAGAAATATCCCGGCTGCGGAAGCACACCGGGCAGCGGAGAGAGCGTTGGAGCAGAAGAAGCGGGAATGGGTGGAAACACAAGTAAACTTACTCAATTCCCGAGTTTTCAAGGCAAAGACCTCGACGGAAATGATGTAAACAGCAAAGACCTTTTTTCAAACAATACTGTAACGGTGGTAAATTTCTGGTTTACGACCTGTAAGCCCTGCGTCGGCGAGCTTGAAGAATTAGAGGCGCTCAACAAGACCCTTTCCGCAAAGGGCGGTGCGGTTGTCGGCGTAAACTCCTTTACTCTTGACGGCGATAAGGCGGCAATTTCGGAAGCGAAAGACGTTTTGTCGAAAAAGGGCGTTACCTATAAGAATATTTGGTTTGACTCGAAGAGCGAAGCGGGTAAGTTTACCTCGGGACTTTATTCATATCCGACAACCTACGTTGTTGATAAGAACGGAAATATCGTAGGACAGCCGATCGTCGGTGCAATCACATCTCCAGAGCAGACGGAGAAGCTCAACAAGCTTATAGATCAGGCTATTGCAAGCAGCAAGTAAATTAAGCTTGTATTTATAACCGAAGAAAGGCTCAACAGCAGTTGGGTCTTTTCTTTTATAATCGGAAAGCGGATTTACGTCGCTTGCTTTATTATGCCTGTTGTGGTAGAATGAATATAATTACAATATAAAAAGAAGGCTTTAATATGTGGGCAATATTAGCTGTTTTGTCCGCAGTATTTGCGGCATTGACCTCAATTTTCGCAAAGGTGGGCATACAAAACGTTGACTCAACCCTTGCAACCGCAGTCAGAACGGTTGTCGTTGTGCTTATGGCGTGGGTTATGGTGTTCATTACGCATACGCAAAGCGGATTGTCGGGAATTGACCGTAAAAGCTGGATATTTCTTGTCCTTTCAGGACTTGCGACGGGTGCATCGTGGCTGTGCTATTACAAGGCGTTGCAGCTCGGCGAGGTTTCAAAGGTCGTACCGATTGACAAATTGAGCATACTTTTTACACTTGTGCTGGCATTTATTTTCCTGCATGAGAAATTCACCGTAAAATCGGCGGTCGGCACGGCGTTTATCACTATCGGCACGCTGATAATGGCATTGTAATTTGTAAATAATCTGTAACAATACACGATTGTATTTGAATTGACATTAAAATAATGATAAAATCTATCTATTATATAAATTGAGGGAGGCATATTCTTGGCAGATAATAAAGAAAAAGACCTCGAGGGGATTTTCCCCGAGCAGGAGGACGAGGCCTTGAAGAAGGAATTGGAGGAGTTAAAAGAGACCTTTCAGCAGGAGCTTGACAAGGCGACCGCCGAGGCTGAAACTTCGGAGGAGGAAAACGAAAACGAGTCGGAGCCCGACGAAGAGGAAGAGCTTACCGAGGATATGCTCTGTGAGTGCTGCGGCGAAAACAAAAGGGGAACGGAGAAGGATCCCGAATCTCGTTTTTGCGCAGAGTGCGAAAAGGCGTTAAGGCACTATCCGTTTGATTTCCTTAACATTATAATAATGCTCATAGTTATCGGCTTTAGCTTTTACGCTTGCTATGTGTTTGCGGGAAATGCGAATGTTTATGTTGATGCGTTGAACGCTCAAAAGGCTGCAAAGGAAAATATGCTTTTCACCGCACATTCCGATTATTCAGAGCTTTTCGACACTATGGAGGACAAAAGCATCAGAGGCGAGATGGTCTATAAGAGAGCAATTCTCAATCTTTCAAAGGTTGGCGGCTATCAGGATATGGAGCAATATGCCTCGAGCTTTAAGTCTTGGGAGTTGAAGCTTCCGCACCTCAAATCCGTCGCAAAGACTTTTGAGGAGAAAAATGCTTTCGAAAGAACAAGGGACGCCTGCTATGAGATAATTTATTCAAATATTCCGCAAGAGGCGGTTGACCCGTCCGAGGTCCCGTATGAAACTATAATTGAACAGCTGAAGGCTCTTGAAAACAAGCCTCTTGAGCCCGTAACTTACAGCGCCGAGGATATACAGGACGGACTTGTTACCACAACGGCGGTGTATTCCATTGAAGCGAACGCTTACAGTCAGGCGATGATTTCATATTTCAAGTTCTATACTGCGGCAATAAGCAGTCAGCCTGCCGAAACACAGATCGGCTTTCTTGAGGAAATAAAGAACGGTTATCCCGAAATGACTTGGCTTTACGGTCCTATGCTCGGAGATCTCTATGTCAAAGCACAAAAGGATGTTACGGACTATTGCACATTCCTTAAAGAGGTCAATGCTGAGGATTCGTATGCTGATGTTGCAATGGCAACATCATTGCGTATTCAAGGAAAATATGAGGAAAGTCTTGCCCTCTGTAAACAAAAGGCTCTTGAAAAAGATGACTATTCATTTGAATTTTACAGACAGTCAGCGCTTTCCTGTCTTGCACTCGGAGAATATGAGTATGCTTGCACAGCTGCTAAATCAGCATATGAACAGTACAATTATTCTATTCAGGTGCTTGATACCCTTGCCCTTTGCTATGCGGCAACGGGTAATGATGAGGGCTATGCCGAGGTTGAGAAGATTTTTGCTCAAAACAGCATGGCAGTCAGCGACGAAGTCAAGGATTACAAGGACGGAAAAATCACCCTTGACAGCATTCTCAAGGAAGGAGATTTTGACGTAGAATGACAACGGTATATATAATAGTAAAATATCTTACATTTGTCGGCGCATATATGAAGGGCTTTTTCGAGCAGCTTTCCTGCCGTGTGTATGAGGTGCTTATTGAGGACGGACGCTATCTTACCGCAACCGAGCTTTGCGGTCATGTTGAGCACGAAATAATAAAAAAAAGAAGTGTCAGCTTCGGCGTTTGCTTCTTCCCGTTTCTCTTTAATCTTATATTAGGCTTGGTTTTTGTATCGGTAGGCTCAATGAACGTGTATTTTCTCGGCGAGTTTTTTACCTATAATAAAGGAATAGTGCATATATTGAATTTTGTGTTCCTTTGGCTCGGAATTTCAATGCTTACAAATCTCTTTCCGCAGATTGAGGACGCATTGACCTTGCGTGAGCTGATTTACGGTAAAAACACCAACATTGTTTTGAAAATACTTGCAGCACCGATTTTTGCGGTACTCTATTGCGGAGCGTTCCTTGAAAGGTGGGGAATAACCTTCCTTACCTCGATAGCGTTTTCTCTTGCTGTACCGTCGATTTACGCAACGTTTTTGCCGTCTTTGATAGGCGCAATGCAGTAAAATTAAATTAAAATTAAAATCCGAAGCGGTAGCGTTCAGACCTGCCGTTTCGGATTTTTTTGTTTGCATTATATATAGTAAAATGCTAAAATTGAATTGGTGATAATATGAAAAAGATAATTGCTTTAATCACGGTGTTGGCTTTATGTCTTGCCTTTTCTTCCTGTTCAAAGAAAAGTGCCGACGAGCCGACGACCGATGAAATGAGCAGCACGGCGGAAGTGACGGAAGCTCAATCGCAGACCGAAGCGGAAAGCACAACTCAAGAGCCGATAACAGAAGCGCCGCAAACACAGGCACCTACTAAGGCTGTATCTCAGACCCGAAAACCGACTCAAGCGACAACGAAAGCACCAACTCAAGCTCCCAAGCCGCAGGCAGCAACCCCGCCGAATGCAATTACAGGCTTTGAAAGCGAAATGCTTGAGTTGTGCAATCAGCAGCGTCGTGCCAACGGAAAGCCCGACCTTACGCTCAACAAAACTCTTTGTGCCAATGCCGCTGTCAGAGCAGAAGAAATTTCAAGAGATGATTGGTTTTCGCACCAAAGACCCGACGGCACTACGTGTTTTACCGCAGTTACCGTGGATTATATGACCTGCGGAGAGAATATTGCTTACGGCACAAGGACGGCATCCGCTACCGTTGCGGAGTGGATGGACTCTCCGGGACACAGAGCCAATATCTTGTCCGATGAATTCACACAAGCAGGCTTCGGTTGTTACGAGATTGACGGAGTTCGATATTGGACGCAGTTTTTTATAGGATAAGCTAACTACAAAAAACGTGACTTCCTATTGTTACGATAACGGGTCTTGTTCGTATCCATTTGTTAGAGGTTTTTGCAGGATTATAATAGTATATGGCACCGCCCGTTGGATCCCATCCGTTAATGGCATCTCGGGCGGCTTTTTTTGCCGTGTCGGTCGGCTCCACCTTCCAGTTGCTGTCGGTAACACACGAAAAAGCACCGGCTTGGTAAACAACACCCGAAATGCTGTCGGGAAACGACGAGTGTTCGACTCTGTTTAATATGACTGCGCCGACGGCAACCTGACCCGTGTAGCTTTCTCCTCTCGCTTCTGCGGCTATTACCTTTGCTAAAAGATATACGTCGTTGCTTGTGAATTTGCCCGAAGAGGACGAACTGCTCGAAATGCCCATAGCATTGAGCGTGTCCTTGCCGGCTATTCCGTCTGCGGTCAATCCGTTCTTTCGCTGAAAGCTTTTTACGGCGTTTTGTGTTTGAGTTCCGTATATTCCGTCAACGCCTCCGGAGTAGTATCCCCAATTTTTGAGCTTTTGCTGAATTTTGCGAACCTCCTCGCCCCTTGAGCCGAGACGGGAAAGTACCTGCGAAGCTTTGACCTCGTTTATACGGCGATTTTGATATAATGTAATTGAACCGAATAAGAGAATTGCCGTAAGCAAAATACAAAGCAGCTTGAATTGCTTATTAAAGTTGAAAAAGTTTTTCATAAGATTACTCCTGTAATTTATTTATTTATATTGTTAAACGGATAACGAAAAATATACTTGTCGATGTATCAAAACAGGAGAAATTGTGGATTAAAAACAGCTTGACCACAAGATGTGCGGGCGCAATAAAAAAGTTGAAAAAAATTGCAAAAAAATTGAAAATAAGTGTTGACAATGGGCTTGCTCTGTGATATTATATCAAAGCTGTCCGCAAGACAGCGGGACACAAACGAAAACGTCAAAAAGAAGTTTCAAAAAGTTGAAAAATTCCTCTTGACAATGAGTTTTGAAAGTGCTATAATGTGCTTCCACCCGTGAGAAAAGCGGTGGCACCGGACCTTGAAAATTAAACAACGACTTAAGAAAAAGGAAACCCTGAAATTC
>OLGM01000918.1_pt1 | contig 15488 bp, 9 predicted proteins | sample 1606001 | NCBI WGS metagenome assembly OLGM01 (sample SAMN03283294) | human gut metagenome | biome: human-associated habitat; material: feces | host: Homo sapiens | place: Peru | collected 2012
CTCCCGACCGAGGCGGAATGGGAATATGCGGCCCGTGGCGGCACCCAGACCCCGTACTTCTTCGAAGGAAGTCCGAAAAAATATTCAAAAGAAACATTCTGGAACAGGCTGTTCGGGGCTGACACCACCTCGATCGCAAGTTATGTGGTATATTCAGAAGACAGTTTCGGCAAGACTCAGGAACCTTCCGAGGTGAAGGCCAATCCGTTCGGGCTTAAGAATATGCTGGGCAACGTGATGGAATATTGCTCCGACCGGTATGCCGCAGACGCATATTCAAAGATCGCCGACGGCGCGCTTGATCCGAAGGGTCCGGAGAGCGGCGATGAGTTCGTGGTCCGCGGCGGGGCATATTCAGATGACGCCTCGCTTGTCCGCTGCGCCGCCAGAGCCCACACCAAGACTGATGACTGGCTCCGCACTGACCCGCAGAATCCGAAGAGCATCTGGTGGTACTCTGACATCAAGGGTATCGGTTTCAGAGTTGTGTGCGATGTTCCCGATGGAATTTTATAATTAAATAACATAAAGACTATCAATAAAATGAGCAACAAAATGGACAGAAGATCCTTTCTTGGTAAAAGCGCCAAGATCGGTGTAGGTCTGGTAGGCGGCAGCGTCCTGCTGTCCGCCTGCGCAAGTGGTGACAAATCCGGCAAGATGACTCCCCTCAGGCAGCCGGGCGAGTACTATGTACCCGAGCTTCCTGACAAGGCCATCGACGGAAAGGAACTTAAGGTCGGCGTGATCGGTTGCGGCGGCCGTGGAAGCGGAGCCGTTGAGGATCTGCTGAATGCCGCCGACGGAATCAGGGTCACGGCCTTGGGCGATGTCTTTGCTGATCGTCTGACCGGCCTTCGCGAAAACCTCAAGACCAAATGGAATCAGGAAGTTCCTGAAGATCACTGCTTCACAGGCTTCGATGCCTACAAGCAGGTCATTGATTCCGGTGTGGACATGGTGATTGTCGCCACTCCGCCGGTCTTCCGTCCGGCTCACTTCCAGTACGCCACCGAGAAGGGGGTTCACTCCTTCCTTGAGAAGCCTATCGCTGTGGACGCCAAGGGCTATCGTCTGATCATGGCGACGGCGAAACAGGCTGAGGCCAAGGGGCTTAGCGTGGTGACCGGAACCCAGCGCCACCATCAGAGACCTTACGTGGAGTCTTTCAAGAGGATCCAGGAGGGAATGATCGGTGAGATCACCGGCGGCAATGTCTACTGGAATCAGGGAATGCTTTGGTACAAGGAGCGTCAGCAGGGCTGGAGCGACATGGAGTGGATGATCCGTGACTGGGTCAACTGGAAGTGGCTCTCAGGCGACCACATCGTCGAGCAGCATGTCCACAACATCGATGTGTTCAACTGGATGATCGGTAAGCGCCCTATCAAGGCGACCGGTTTCGGCAGCCGTCAGCGCCGTGTCACCGGCGACCAGTACGACAACTTCAGCATTGACTTTGAATATGAGAACGGCGTCCATCTGCACAGTATGTCGCGTCAGATCGACGGTTGCTCGACCAACATCGGTGAATGTGTCCACGGAACGAAGGGCTACTGGAGCTCGGCGGATTTCGCCATCCGTGATCTTCAGGGCAATGTCCTCTGGCAGTTTGACTTCGAGGCGGAGAAGGCTCAGTACAAGCAGACCAATCCGTACGTGCTTGAGCATGTGGATTGGGTGAACCACATCCGTAAGGGTGAGGCTCATGTGGAGGCTGGCGAGTGTGGCATATCTTCTCTCTGCGGCGTTATGGGCCGTGAGTCGGCCTACACCGGCAACACCATCACCTGGGACGAGATCAGCGCCGCCGCTCTGGATTACCTTCCGGAGAAGCTTGAACTCGGCAAGATGGACATGAGCAAGTACACTGTCCCGGTCCCTGGAACTGGAAAGTAATTGATTATGAACAGAAGACATTTTCTTTCGTCAGCGGCGATCGGATCAGCTGCCTTGGCCGCGGCCTCTATGCTGCCGGGATGTGCCACTGCATTGGACAAGAAGAAGTGCGTGCCACGTCTTGAGCTGAAGCTCTCGTTTCAGGAAGGAATTGCCCCGGGAAAGAATCTGGGCGAGCAGCTGGATTTCATGGAAGACCTGGAGGTGCGTGGTTTCGAGCCGAACGGACGGAATCTTCCTGCCCGCGTCAATGAGATCCGTAACGCCCTCAGCGGACGTGACATCGAGGTCTCTGCCATCTGCGCCGGATTCGACGGCTTCATCCTGGCCGAAGACCCGGCGGTCAAGGCGTCGTTCGACAAATCGATGCGCGAGATCGTGGCCGCTGCAGGTGAACTCGGCTCGGTGGGAGTCATAATGGTTCCGGCTTTCAACAGCCAGACTCCGTGCAGACCCCACACCCTGGACACCCGCAACTACCTCTGCGAGCAGCTCCACGACCTCGGAGAGTTCGCCCTTGAGCACGGCACGACCGTGATTCTTGAGCCATTGAACAGAAGGGAGGCCTTCTACCTCCGTCAGGTTGCCGACGCCGCCGCGATCGCACGCGATTCCGACAGCAAGGGCGTGAAGGTGATGGGTGATTTCTGGCACATGTCCGAGGAGACCTCCGACTACGGCGCGTTGACATCCGCCGGCATAGAGTACCTTCAGCACGTCCACATCGCCAGCCGTGGCCGCAGACTGATGCCTGGAGAGGACGGCGCGAAGGACGACTACAAGTCAGGATTCCGGGCGCTCCAGCACATGGACTACAAGAACTATGTCAGTTTCGAGTGCGGCACTGCCGGAGACCGTGCCAAGACCGTGAAGGAAGCCGTCAGACTCCTGTCGGATCAATGGTATAGTCTGTAGTGGTTGTCGCAGGTCACACGTTCGGGCTGTTGGCGGCTCTGTTCTATGTCTGCCTTCTGGTGGTCATCTATGTTTTGCGTGACCGCTGGCCGCTGTTCAGGCATCTGGCCGGACGGAAAGCCTGCCTGACCTCGATCTCAATCGTGCTGTTCCTGCTGCTCGTCTTCGGGCTTGTACCGCAGGACGGGGGCAGGGACGGTTTTTTCGGCGTTCTCGGTTTCAGGAATATGAGCCGGTCGCCGATCTTCATCCTCGCGTTGCTTCTTTTGGCGACAAGCGTCACACTGAACACGATCGAGGATATTCATAGATTCAGCAAGCATCGCCTCGGGGTGACCTGCGCCCATCTGGGGCTGTCGGTGATTCTGATCGCCGGACTTTTCGGCTCCGGCGGCACCGTCCGGACGGTTATGATCGCGATGCCGAATGTCCCGGACCATCAAGCGCGGAACGAAGTCACTTATGAATATGTCAAACTTCCTTTCGAGTTGACACTCAGGGATTTCTCTGTTTATGAATATTCTTCCGAGGTCACCTTGACCCTTCCTGACGGCCGCTCATCAGAGATCAAAATCGCTGTGAACCACCCTGCAAAGGTCGGTTCGTGGTGGATTTACCAGTCGGACTACCTGTCGGACACGGAACGAGGAGAGTTCGCAAGCATATTCAAGTGTGTCTGTTCGCCTTTGTCGGAGGTTTTCCGCATAGCATTGTGGCTGCTGCTTGTCTCAGCCGCGGCGATGGTGTTCTTTGCTGGCTTCAAACCGTCTTTTGGAAAGAAAGGACCATTGTCTGTAGAACTACAAGATGGCGCCGCTCCCTTAGAATGTGGAACTTTCAATGAAAAGGAGGAACGGTTATGAGTTGGGATTCGTTTGTCTGGTTCGCCTTGGCAGCGTCACTGTTCTGGATTTCAGGAGCGATTGTCTCCGTGATTTCCAAACGTAGGCTCCCGGCCTCCGTTCTGACCGGATGCGGCTCTGCCATATTCATGACATTCATTGTCGGGGTCTGGATTTCGCTTGGGCGTCCGCCTCTCCGCACTATGGGGGAGACCCGCCTTTGGTTCAGCCTGTTCCTTTCGCTGATCGGGCTCGTGGTGTATCTTCGTTGGCGTTACCGCTGGGTACTTCCGTTCGGATGCCTGATGGCCGTGATGTTCGCCAGCATCAACATATTCAAGCCAGAGATTCACACTGAAGAACTTATGCCGGCTCTCCGCAGCCCGTGGTTCGTCCCGCACGTCATCGTCTATATGTTCGCCTACGCCGTGATGGGCATCGCCGCCATCCTGGCCCTCCGTATTCTCTGGCTGACCCGCCGTTCAGCCGCGGGGTCCGCTCCGGCCACTGGGTCAACAACTCCTGCCACTGTCGATGCGGCCGCAAGTCCCCTGTCACCGTCCCTTCAAGGCGACCTGCGCCTCTGCGACACCCTGGTGCGCATGGGCTGGGGATTCATCACAATGGGTATAGTGATGGGCGCCCTCTGGGCCAAACAGGCCTGGGGTGACTACTGGACCTGGGATCCTAAGGAAACCTGGGCCGCCGCCACCTGGCTCAGCTATCTTCTGTACATGCATCTCCGCCAAGGCTCTGCTTTATCTTCGGTCACTTCGGCAGGCTCAGAGGCCATAGCTCGACAGAACTCGCCAGCCATTGAAGTGGCATCACACTCCAACAAAGCTCTCCATCGCACCCTTTTCCTTCTGATATTCTCTTTCATCCTCCTCCAGATGTGCTGGTGGGGCGTAAACTACCTCCCCTCAGCCCAAGGCTTCAGCCTGCACACCTATTAGTATTCCTGTTAGTATTCCTGACCTTGAAATATTACTAGTGTGCCTTGGAATGAAATGAGGCCTCCGTTCAGAGGCCTGCAGAAAATACCATGGAGGGCAACATGTTGAATATTAATAATTTAATAGATGCTATTCCTCCCTCGTCAGGCGTGGAGTAACTCTGTGTTCTGTCTTGATAACAAAGGCTTTGCCCTCCACGAAGGAAAGAGGGTAGTCTATGGTGCCAGAATGTGTGCTGAATGAAAATCAGGCATATTCAATCATTCTTGGGGAGAATTTGCTAACTTTGCAAGTTGTAGGTCCTCGAGAGAGATGCAGACCGCGTAAGTAGGAATATTCAAAACATATCAATATGTACAGAACACACACATGCGGGGAACTCCGCATTGAGAATGTCGGGCAGAAGGTGACCCTCGCCGGTTGGGTGCAGAGGTCCAGGAAGCTCGGCGGAATGACTTTCATTGACTTGCGTGACCGCTATGGCATCACGCAGCTCGTGCTTGAGGCAGACGCAGACGCAGCTTTGGTGGAGACAGCGACCTCTTTGGGCCGTGAATATGTCATCCAGGCCACCGGTGAGGTAGTCGAGCGTCAGAGCAGGAACGCCAGGATGGACACAGGTGACATCGAGATCAAACTTGAGGCGATCAACATCCTCAACAAGTCCGTCACCCCTCCGTTCACGATCGAGGACGAGAGCGACGGCGGCGAGGATCTCCGTGCCAAGTTCCGCTATCTGGATCTGAGAAGGAATCCGCTCCAGAAGGCATTGGCTCTCAGGCACAAACTGGCCCACGAGGTGCGCAACTACCTTGATGGCCAGGGATTTATGGAGATTGAGACTCCGTACCTGATCAAGTCCACCCCGGAGGGCGCCCGTGACTTCGTGGTCCCTTCAAGGATGAATCAGGGGCAGTTCTACGCCCTGCCGCAGTCTCCTCAGACCTTCAAGCAGCTCCTGATGGTGGCCGGCTACGACCGCTATTTCCAGATCGTCCGCTGCTTCCGTGACGAGGATCTGCGCGCCGATCGTCAGCCAGAGTTCACCCAGATCGACTGCGAGATGTCCTTCGTCGAGCAGGAGGATGTCCTGAATATGTTCGAGGGAATGATGAGGACGATGTTCAAGAATGTCCTCGGGGTTGATATTCCTAACCCTATGCCTCGTATGAGCTGGTACGACGCAATGGACAAGTACGGTTCTGACAAGCCGGATGTCCGTTTCGGAATGACCATTCACGAGATTACAGACAAGGTGAAAGGCAAAGGCTTCTCCGTTCTTGAGGACGCTGCCTACGTCGGAGCCATCGCGGTTCCGGGCGGCGCTGAATACACCCGCAAGCAGATCGATGAGCTGGCCGAGTGGGTCAAGAGACCTCAGGTCGGAGCCAAGGGCTTGATCTACATCAAGCTCAACGCCGACGGCTCCGTCAAGTCCTCGATCGACAAGTTCTACTCACCTGACGAATTGAAAGTCATCGCCGAGGCCGTTGAGGCCAAGACCGGTGACATCGTGTTCGTGATGTCAGGTGACAGCAACCGCAAGGTGCAGACAATGCTTGGCGTTCTGCGTATCGAGATGGGCAACAGGCTCGGCCTTCGTGACCCTAAGGTCTTCGCGCCGCTTTGGATCGTGGACTTCCCGCTTCTTGAGTGGAGCGAGGAGGACGGACGATTCTACGCGATGCACCATCCGTTCACCGCACCGAAGCCTGAGCACATGAACCTGTTCTACAGCGACAAGAAGGAGGATCTCGAAAGGGTTTGCGCCAATGCCTACGACTTCGTGCTGAACGGCACAGAACTCGGTGGCGGCTCGATCCGAATCCACGACGCCGAGGTGCAGAAGAGAATGTTCGAGGTTCTGGGCATCGGTCCTGAGGAGGCTGAATATAAGTTCGGATTCATCATCCACGCCTTCCAGTACGGTGCTCCGCCTCACGGAGGTCTGGCATTTGGTTTCGACCGTGTCTGCACACTGTTCGCAGGCAAGGAGTCCATCCGTGACTTCATCGCCTTCCCGAAGAACAACCAGGGCCGCGATGTGATGATCGATTCCCCGTCCCGGATCGACCAGTCCCAGCTAGACGAGCTCAGTCTGGATCTCCGTCCGCAGCAGGAGAAGTAGTTCCCGTCCTGTCGCCGGGTCTGTCGAAGCGACGTGAAACAAAGCATGAAAGTGTGACCGGATTGTCCTTCGGCCACACTTTCATTTCTCTCACACTCGCGCGGTTCATCCCCAAAAGTGTCAACCATTCTCAGGGAAGGAAGGAAGGTCAGGTGCAGTACAAAGATTAATATTAAATTTGTTTGTTTGGTGCGATAATGCCATCTCAAAAATCTCGTTTTGGTGCATAATGTGGTGATTAAATTTGTTTGTTCGGTGCAGAGGTGTTATATTTGTCTTTGAAAAACAGTGATTTATGAAAAGGAAAATATATAATTCCCTTTTGAGATGGAAAAACGAGGAGAAAGGCAAGGTCGCCCTCCTCGTGGAAGGAGCAAGGCGGGTGGGAAAGAGCTTCATAGTGGAGGAGTTCGCCAAGAATGAGTACAAGTCATATATTCTTGTGGACTTCGCGCACATCGGTAAAGCGATGAAGGAAGTTTTTGATGAGTATCTGAATGAAACTGACACATTTCTTATCTTTTTGCAGAATGTCGCTGGTGTCCAGCTGTACGAGAGAGAGTCATTGATTATTTTCGATGAGGTTCAGAAATATCCAATGGCGCGTCAGGCCATCAAGCATCTTGTAGCGGACGGAAGGTATGATTACATAGAGACCGGGTCATTGGTAAGCATCAATGAGAACACCGAGGATATTCTTTTGCCTTCCGAGGAGAGACCTCTTCAAATGTACCCTATGGATTTTGAGGAGTTTTTATGGGCGTTGGGCGATGAGATGACCATGCCGTTCGTCAAGACGTGTTTTGAGAATCGATGTCAGCTTGGCCCGATGCACCGTAAGGCGATGACCCTGTTCCGGCAGTATCTGATTGTCGGAGGAATGCCGCAGGCGGTTAAAGAATTTGTTGAAACGGGGATATTCCGTAAAGTAGACACGGTGAAGCGGGATATTCTGGCATTGTACCGTCGTAGCATTGACAAGCACGTCAATGGGTACACGGAAAAGGTTAAGGCGGTGTGGAATCAGATACCGGGCGAGCTTCAGAAACATGAGAAGAAGTTCCGCCTTGCAAGTTTGGGTGAAGGTGCGAGATACAGAAGCTATGAGTCATCGTTCCTTTGGCTGAAGGACGCTCGTTTTGTGAATATCTGCAATGGTGTTACGGAACCTCAGGTAGGCATGAGACTGAAACGAGATGACCGGACTTTCAAATGTTATATGGGAGACACTGGGCTCCTGATTTCTCACGCGTTCGATGAGAAGACTATCCAAGGCGAGGAGCTGTATCAGAAACTTCTTCTTGGCAAGTTGGAAATCAATGAAGGGATGCTCATGGAAAACATTGTCGCCCAGATGTTTGTTGCAAGCGGTCACTCTTTGTATTTCTATAGCAATTATTCAACGGTCTCTGAGGACAGGATGGAGGTTGACTTCCTTGTAGAAAAGCCGACATTGACAAACGCCCATAACATTTGCCCGGTTGAGGTGAAATCTGGCAAGTATTCCAGCTTCTCATCCTTGTCAAAATTCCGTGAAAAGTTCAAAAAACAACTTCATGTTCCTTACGTAATTTATACCCAGGATTATAAAGAAGAAAACGGATATGTGTTCCTTCCGATCTATATGACACCACTGCTATAGAAGTGGCGACAAATCCAAATTATTTTTTAAGGATTACTAAGTGTCAATTTACATATCAATTTTGTATATTTGTAATTGAGGCCTTGGCTGTCACGGAGGTTCTGTGGCCGCAGGCAGGGCTTACCGAAGTTCAATCACATAAAGACCTAAGAATATGTTCGCAAAAGAGATCTACATCGCAAGACGCAAGGCTCTGTTGGAGAAGATGGCGCAGACCGCTCCGCAGGGGAAGCGTGGAATAGCCCTGTTCGTGGGCAACGTCGAAGCGGCCGCCCAGTACAAGGACAACGCCTATAAATTCCGTCAGGACTCATCCTGGCTGTACTATTTCGGACTCGACGAGCCACGCTATGCGGCCATCCTGGACCTTGACAGCGGAGAGGAGACCATCTTCGCCGACGATGTGGAGATCGGAGACATCATCTGGATGGGACCTCAGCCATCGGTCGCCTCCAAGGCCGCCGAGGTTGGCGTAAATCATTCAGCATCTTACGGTTCTCTGAACATCGCCGTCACAAAGGCTTTGGCCACAGGCAGGAATATTCATTTCCTTCCTCCGAGCCGCTACTACAACACGATGAAACTCGCCGCCCTTGTGGGAATATCCAATGAGGATGTGGCCCGTGTCGCCCCTATCGACGAGGACGGCGGCAAGCACGCCTCCAAGGAACTCGTGCAGGCTGTCATCTCGATGAGGCTTGTCAAGGAACAGTGCGAGATCGAGCAGATCGACGATGCCGGAGCTCTCGGACAGAGGATGCATACTGTGGCCCGCAACAGCGTCAAGGTCGGGATCATCGAGCAGGAGATTGTCGGCAAGATGGAGGGTGTGACCCTCAGCGAAGGTTGGGGCGTGTCGTTCCCGACAATCCTTACCCAGCATGGTGAGACTCTGCACAATCATCTGCACGACAAGGTCATCGAGCCTGGCAAGCTGATGGTAATCGACGCCGGTGCCGAGAATAATATGCACTACGCCTCTGATTTCACCCGCACCCTGCCGACCAGCGGCAAGTTCACCCAGAAGCAGAGGGACATCTATCAGATAGTCTGCGACTGCAACGAGTTGGCGTTCAGTCTGACAAAGCCGGGAGTCGCCTATAGGGACGTTCATCTGGCCGTCGCCAAGCTGATGCTGGAGGATCTCAGATCTCTGGACATCGTGCGCGGCAATCTGGACAATATGCTTCACGAAGGCATCGCCGGACTGTTCCAGCCTCACGGACTCGGCCACAATATGGGACTTGACGTTCACGACATGGAGGACCTCGGAGAGGATCTCGTGGGTTACGATCCGGATCAGAAACGCTCCACGCAGCTCGGCCTCGGCAGTCTCAGAATGGCACGCCGACTTGTTCCGGGCAATGTCATCACAGATGAGCCGGGAATATACTTCATTCCGGCCCTCATCGAGAAATGGAAGAGCGAGAAGCGCGACAAGGGCTTCGTGAACTATTACAAGCTGGAGCACGACTACCTCGACTTCGGTGGCATCCGTCTGGAGGACGATGTGCTTGTGACAGAGGACGGCGCGCGCCGCACAGGCCCGAACCGCCTTCCGATCCAGCCGGACGATGTCGAGGCCGCTATGGCTTAGCCGGTAACCTCGAGGATTTAAACAATGAGCGTTTTGGTCATCATCCTTGCCGTGCTGGCAGGAGTGGTCGGCATCATCGGGAGTGTTGTTCCCGCCCTGCCCGGTCCTCCTGTCAGCTGGGTCGGGCTGATGATTCTCTATTTCTGGGGCAAAGGCACGAACGGCGCCGGAGAACCGATGTCGCTGACATTTCTGCTCGTCTGGCTGGGAATCACTGCGGCCGTGACGATCATCGACTACATTGTGCCGTCCTGGTTCACCAAGGTCACGGGCGGAACTAAAGCCGCTGGCCGGGGAGCCATAGCCGGGATGCTTGTCGGCCTCTTCGTCCCGCCGGTCGGAATCATCCTCGGCACTCTTCTTGGAGCGTTTCTCGCCGAGTTGGTTTTCGCTGACAAGAACGGCTGGGAATCCGCCAAATCCGCCCTCGGAGCCTTTATGGGATTCCTTTGCGGAACCGGCATCAAGTTGATTGCCAGCGGAATGATGATGTATTACATAGTAGTGTATCTTACTTGAATATGGAAGAGAAATATTCACGTTTCCTTGAGGAAGTAGGGAAATTCGTGCCCAAGAACGCACTCTACACCGATGAGATAAGGCGCTTCGCCTGGGGCACCGACGCTGGTTTCTACAGGCTTGTGCCGAAGATTGTCATCCGGTCGTCCAATGAGAAAGAAATCTCGAAGATCCTTGAGGCGGCATCGAAGTTTGATGTCCCGGTGACTTTTCGTGCCGCCGGAACCAGCCTTTCGGGTCAGGCTGTCAGCGATTCCGTGCTGATCGTGGCGGGAAAGAACTGGGAAAGATACATGGTTTCGGAGGACGCTTCCGAGATAACCCTCGAACCGGGAATCGTAGGGGCGAGGGTGAACGCTATCCTGAAGCCTTATGGTCGGAAATTCGGCCCGGATCCGGCCTCGATAGGGAGTTGCATGGTGGGCGGTATCGTGATGAACAACGCCTCCGGCATGAGCTGCGGAACCCACGCCAACAGCGACAAGGAACTGGAGAGCGTGCGGATGGTTCTGATTGACGGAACTGTTCTGGACACGGGCGACGAGACCTCCAGAGAGGCTTTCAGGGCCAGCCATCCGGATTTCATCAAAGGAATCGAGGAACTGAGGGACGGAATCCTTGCCGACAAGGAACTCTCCGAACGCATAAGGTACAAATACTCAATAAAGAACGTCACCGGACTCAACATATTCCCTTTCATCAGGTTTGAAGATCCGTTCGACATAATCGCCCATTTGCTGGTCGGCTCCGAGGGTACGCTGGCGTTTATGAGCCAGGTCACGATGAAGACTCTGCCGCTGCCGTCCAAGGAAGCTTCAGCGATGGTCTATTTCGGGACGATAAGGGAGGCTGCCGAGGCCGTTGTGGCGCTCAGAAAAGAAATCAATCCTGCGGTGCTTGATGCCGCTGAACTGCTTGACAAACGGTCGCTTGCGTCAGTAGATGACCTGATGCTTAATGAATATCCCGACAAGGATCTGACCGCTCTCCTGCTTCGCGTCACGGGTGCTGACCAGACGGACTTGGATGCCAACATCGGCAAACTCTCCGAGGTTCTGCGCCGTTTTGCCGTACTGAATGACGCGGAGGGCAACTCGTTCATATTCAGTAGCGATCCTGCCATTACGGGGAACTACTGGGCCATCCGTTCGGGAATATTCCCGTCCGTCGGTGGAATGCGCCGCGAGGGGACGACCTGCCTTATCGAGGACATCGCCTTCCACATCGAGGATCTGCCAGACGCGACGGAGGATCTTTCGGCGCTGCTGGACAGGCATGGCTACGACGATTCCTGCATCTACGGCCACGCCCTTGAGGGCAACTTCCATTTCATCATCAACCAGTCGTTTGATTCCGAGGCGGAGGTGAGGCGCTATGAGGCGATGATCCGCGACGTGGCGGAGATGGTGGTCGGGAAATATGACGGCTCCTTGAAGGCCGAGCACGGAACGGGCAGGAATATGGCTCCGTTCGTGAAGTACGAGTGGGGCGAGAAGGCGTTCGGGATAATGAAGCGGGTGAAGGAACTGTTCGACCCTCACGGGCTTCTGAATCCTGGTGTGATCTTCAACGATGATCCGGAGTGCTTCTTGAAGAATTTCAAGGCGTTGCCGGTGCTGAAACCGTGGGCGGATGACAGCAAGGCTGTCGAGCCTGAGTTGGCGGAGATCTACAAGAAACTGAACAAATGCATCGAGTGCGGATTCTGCGAGGTGAACTGCCTTTCCTGCGGCTTCACGCTTTCGTCCCGGACCAGAATCGCCACGCAACGTGAGATCACCGCCCTGCGGGAGTTGCCGGATCCGACCGCCTCGGAACAGACTCGTCTGCGGACGCTTGAGAAGGAATATTCCTACACGGGGGAGCAGACTTGCGCCGGGGACGGCCTTTGCTCGACCTCGTGTCCGATGGGCATCAATGTGGCCGACCTGACTCATCAGCTGAGGAGGGTGAATATGCCCGCGGGCTCTTTCGGCCACGGTTTCTGGAACTTCGTCGCCGGTCATTACGCCGGAGTCAAGAGTGGCCTTCGCGGTGCTTTGAGGATGGCTACAGCCGGCGAGACCGTGCTTGGTGACCTTGCCATGAGCGGCCTATGCCGCTGGCTGCACAACGCCATACGTATTCCGCTTTGGACTCCTGCCACCCCAAAGGCCTATAATATTCCTAAATCGCTCAGGGCTTTGGTAAGTTCCGCAGTCGTTGGCCACGATGGCGCTTCGACTGTCGAAGCGGCCACGGAACCTGCCGGGTTGGGGAGCCTGTCCATGAGCCTGGACTCGCAAACATCTGAAGCGGCCACAGGAACACCGACCGTCTGCAAGGTGGTCTATTTCCCGAGCTGCATCAACCAGATGATGGGCCTTCCGAAGCATCACCACGCCGTGGACAAGCCTCTTGTCGAGGAGATGGTCTCACTTCTGACCAAAGCGGGCTACGAGGTCATATTCCCGGAGAATATGTCCTCTCTTTGCTGCGGCACGATCTGGGAAAGCAAAGGAATGCCCGAAATCGCCGACAGAAAGACCAAGGAACTCGAGGATGCACTTTGGAAAGCCAGCGAGGAAGGCCGCTACCCTGTCCTTTGCGACCAAAGCCCCTGCCTTCATCGTATGGAGCACAAAATAAAGAGGATGCGGCTCTACGAACCGTCCGAATTCATCCTTGGTTTCCTGACCGACAGGCTGGACTTCCACCAGACCGACACCCCGGTAGCCATTCATCTCACCTGCTCGATGCGCCTGATGCACAAGACCGGCAAGATGCTTGAACTGGCAAGGATGTGTTCCACTAATGTGGTTGTCCCTGAGGGCGTTGGCTGCTGCGGTTTCGCCGGCGACAAGGGCATGACCCACCCGGAACTCAACAAGTACGCCCTCCGCAAGCTCAAAGACCAGGTCAAAGGCATCCCGGTCGGCTACTCCAACAGCCGTACCTGCGAGATCGGCCTCGCCACCAACTCCGGCATCCCGTACGTCTCCATCGCCTACCTCGTCAACCGCTGCACCACCGCCAAAAATGTGTAACGGATCAGTGGACAATCTTGACATCTGACACAGAAACTCCTTTTTGTACACCGAGCGATCATCTCGGTCGCATACAATCACCTTTTCGGTCGCTGAGCAGTCACCTCGGCGGTCGCAGAGCAGTCACCTCGGCGTTCACTGAGCCTGTCGAAGTGATCTGTTTCCATGTGTGCCGTAATCGTTATGGATAGTGTAAAGTATTGGGTAATAATGGATAACGCTGCTGCCTTTAGTCGGTTTCTGCCAAAGAGGAGTTGCTATCTGATTCATTAAGAATATCTTACCTGTCACTCACTCTGTATCAATTGGTGGTGCTTAATACGCTGGTTTTCAGAAATATAGCTATTACTCTTCCGCTTGATCTCACCGAAGGGAAGTGGTCAAGATATTCATCAGCAACCATTTACTCTTCACGGCTACAGAATCGAAGAATATTCAGTATCTTTGCCCCTATGGAAGTACGTGCGAAAAAGGCGCTCGGTCAGCATTTCCTGACTGACCAGAGTATTGCGAAGAACATTGTCGGGGCTCTTGAGGGGCATCAGGCGTTGGAGGTCGGCCCTGGAATGGGAGTCCTGACCCAGTACCTGCTGCCACGTCCGGAACTGGCGTTGAAAGTCATTGAGATTGACGGCGAGTCTGTTGTCTATCTGAAGAAGCATTTCCCGAAATTGGGTGACAACCTGATTGAGGGTGACTTCCTTAAGATGGATCTTGACGGCATCTTCGAAGGGGAATATTCAGTGATCGGGAACTTCCCGTACAACATCTCCTCGCAGATATTCTTCAAGATTCTTGAGCACCGCGACCGCATCCCTGAAGTGGTCTGCATGATCCAGAAGGAGGTCGCAGAGCGCATCGCCGAGAAGCCCGGCACCAAGACCTACGGCATCCTGTCTGTCTTCCTTCAGGCGTGGTATGACATTGAATATCTTTTCACTGTGGGTTCGGGCGCGTTCAATCCTCCGCCTAAGGTCCAGTCCGCCGTGATCCGCCTGACCCGCAATTCCCGCACCGCTCTCGGCTGCGATGAAAAGCTTTTCCGCACGGTAGTGAAGACCGCCTTCGGCCAGCGCCGCAAGACGCTACGCAACTCCCTCAAGCCGCTGATCCGGCCGGATCTTTTGTCCGATCCTGTCTTCGACCTGCGTCCCGAGCGTCTGAGTGTGGAGGATTTCGTGGCATTAACATTGAAACTTCAGCGTTAATTTTTCGCAAGATTCTTGGAAAACAAGAAAAATTTGTATCTTTGTAGTCCAAATAGCGACGAAAGGTTTGACAACCGTTCGGCCAGAACATCCGGAGAGGTGGGAGAGTGGCTGAATCCACAGGTTTGCTAAACCTGCATACGGGTAACCGTATCACGAGTTCGAATCTCGTTCTCTCCGCAAAAAAAAAGTGGCTTACAGGTGTCTGTGGGTCACTTTTTTTGTGGTTGTTCTATAGGGCTTGTCCATCGGATGCAGCAATGGCTCAAGTCCAAAACCCTGTGTAAAAGAACGGAAACGATCATGATGATTGACTTTTAACTGTTTCGCGCCAACATCAAAGTAAACGCTGATGAGCAATTAGGCTGTTTGTCGAAGGCATACCGCCAGTCGGTTCAATAGTTCCATCGCGCAGATCTGGTACTTCTGGGCAGTTTGCTGAGTTGACACAATAGTTTGTCCGGTGAAAGCCTTGCTTGCCGGACATGGCGCATGATTTCCGCATTTTGTCCGGCCAAAGCGCAAGCCACCGGACGAACGGCGCAGATGGAACAGGGCGGCGAGAATATTTCATAACTCTTTCAGCCACATCTCAAATCTGCATTGGTGGAAGCCGGCCCGGACTGAAAAACTCAAATGCGAAGACACAAGTTTTTCACTTGAATGTGCCTTCCAAGCATTTAGAAGCTGTTTTGAATTGTTTGTTTGAAGGTAAAGAGCGAGCTCTTCCCCTGCTGCTCACCTCGGCACGGGGCG
>OLGM01000920.1_pt1 | contig 15466 bp, 9 predicted proteins | sample 1606001 | NCBI WGS metagenome assembly OLGM01 (sample SAMN03283294) | human gut metagenome | biome: human-associated habitat; material: feces | host: Homo sapiens | place: Peru | collected 2012
TGAACAGAGTCCAGAATATTCTTTCTCTGTACAAGCACGAGTATCAGGATGCCCTGACCGGCGGCTACAACCGGTGCGGCTTTATCCGCAGGACGGAAAACGTCCTGTATAATGTGGCAAGCGCCAAGGACTACGTCCTGATGTTCTTCGACATCAAGAACTTCAAGGCCACCAACGAGCTCTTCGGCACCGATGGCGGCGACGGCGTTCTGAAGGAGTTCTATACCCGCATCAACGCCATTTTTCAGCCGGAGGTTTCCGGCAGACTGGATGCGGATCATTTCATCTGCCTTGCGAAGCGGGAGAGCATCGACCTGGATACTCTGCCCGCCAAGCTGAAGATCAACGTCCAGCTCCATGGCCGGAGCATGAAGCTCTACGGCTACTGCGGCATCTACGCTCTGGAAGAGGGCGATGTCAACGTCAGCGCCATGATCGACCGGGCCAAGCTGGCGGAGGAGAGCATCCTCCATGACCATGTGCTGCCCTACGCCTTCTTTGATGATTCCATGCGCCGGGGCTATATGGACCGGGTGGAGCTTCTGGCGGAATACGAGACCGCCCTCCAGAATGAGGAATTCAAGGTCTACTATCAGCCTGTGGTGGAGGCCGCCACTGGCAACCTGGTGTCTGCCGAGGCCCTGGTCCGCTGGGTCCACCCCCAGGGGGGCATGGTGTCTCCCGCCGTCTTTATTCCGGCCCTGGAGAGCAGCGGCCAGATATCCAGGCTGGACTGGTATGTGGCGGAGCACGTTTACAAGACCATTCTCCGGTCCTACAGAGAGAACTTCCCCATGGTGCCCGTGTCCGTGAACCTGTCCTGGATGGACTTCTACGACGACAGCCTGATGGACGACCTGATGGACATCTTCCAGGGGGACAGCCTCCGCAGAGGAGACATGCGCCTGGAGATCACCGAGACCTCCTACGCGGCCCTGGAGAGCGACCGGGCGGGGATCCTGGAGCAGCTGAGAAGCGCGGGGGTCAAGATCCTGCTGGATGACTTCGGCTCCGGCTATTCCTCCTTCGGCATGCTGAAACGGTATGATTTCGATGTTTTGAAGCTGGATATGACCTTCACCCGCCAGATCGAGGCCAGCCCAAAGGTCCGCACCATTATTACCGGCATTCTGGAAATGGTCCACCATCTGGGCATCAAGGTCGTTGCCGAGGGGGCGGAGACCCGGGAGCAGGTGGACTTCCTGCAAAGCAACGACTGCGACTATATCCAGGGCTACTATTTCTCCAAGCCTCTGCCGGAGGCGGAGTTCCTGGAGTATGTGCGGCAATGCCGGAATGAGGATCGCCTGGGGCACGCCGTTGACCCCGTGCGGAGAATGACCTCCCTCTTCCGCCGGAGCGACGGCCTGATGCCGGATAAGCGCCTGACCCGCCGGGAAGTCCAGAACATGCTCCGGGGCTATCAGATGGTCTTCGATGCCGTCCATCTTCTCGACAGCCGCCTGCTGGAGCAGCAGGCCTACGACGGAGATCCGGACTCGGAGCTGAACCGGCTTTGCGACCTGCGCACCAATCCCATGGGCGTTTCCAAGGCCCTGGCCCAGCGGGTACTGAAAACCCGCTCCGAGGAGACCGCCGTCCAGGAGCGGGACGGGATCCCCTGCGAGATCATCGGCAAGTACCTGGAAATCGATGGCGAGCCCTACGTCCTGGAGCTGCTGCATAGGATTCCGAATTATTAAAAAACTCCAAGCCCTCTCCATGCAGGAGAGGGCTTTAACGCCAAGCCCCTCGCGTAGGGGACGATGCCCACATCGTCCCGAGACCTTATGAGCGGCAGCGGTGGGAGGGTATTTATGAGTTTAGATTCGGTTGAGAAAAAGGAAATAAAATACCAGGGTATAAGCTGCGGTATCTGTATAAAGAGATCGTGTAAAACACTACATACCATGGAGAAAGCACACAGATGAAAACATATCGTGCAGGAATTGATATCGGCTCCACCACCGTAAAGCTGGCGGTACTGGACGAAAAAAATAATCTGATTTACGGAAACTACACCCGCCACCAGGCCAACACCCAGGGGGCCCTGGCGGGGCTATTGAAGGACGCCCGGGAGAAGCTGGGAGACTGCTGCCTGGCGGTAAAGATCACGGGCTCCGGTGCCATCACCCTGGCCAAGGCCATGGACATTGGCTTTGTTCAGGAGGTGGTGGCGGTGGCGACTGCCCTGAAGACCTTTTATCCCCAGACGGATGTGGCCGTTGAGCTGGGGGGCGAGGATGCCAAGATCATTTACTTTACCGGCGGCCTGGAGGAGAGGATGAACGGTGTCTGCGCCGGCGGAACCGGCTCCTTCATCGACCAGATGGCGGCGCTGCTGCAAATCGATGCCGGAGGGCTGAACAAAGAGGCGGAAAACTACAAGCAGGTCTATCCCATCGCCGCCCGCTGCGGCGTATTCGCCAAGACGGACATCCAGCCCCTGATCAACGAAGGTGCCACCAAGGCAGACCTGGCGGCCTCCATCTTCCAGGCCGTGGTGAACCAGACCATTTCCGGCCTGGCCTGCGGCAAGCCCATCCGGGGCTGTGTGGCCTTTTTGGGCGGACCGCTGCACTTCCTGCCGGAGCTGAAAAAGGCCTTTATCCGGACGCTGAAGCTGACTCCGGATCAGGTAGTGGACCCGGAGAATTCCCATCTGTTCGCTGCCATGGGTTCTGCCCTGGAAAGCGGGGATGCCCAGGCCGTGGCTCTGGGAGAGCTTGTTATGAGGCTGGAAAAGGGTGTCCGGGTCTCTTTTGAGATGCCCAGGCTTCCGGCGCTTTTCCGGGACCAGGCGGATTATGAGGCCTTCCGCCAGCGGCACAGCCAGGCCGTGGTGAAAAAGGCCAATCTGGAAACCTATTGCGGCGACTGCTACTTAGGGATAGATGCCGGCTCCACCACCACCAAGCTGGCCCTCATCGGACAGGAAGGGCAGCTGCTCTATTCCTTCTACGCCAACAACAAGGGAAATCCCATCGAGACGGCCAAGTCCGCCATCTGGAACCTGAAAACCATGCTCCCCGGCTCCGCCCGGATCGCCCGGACCTGCTCCACAGGCTACGGCGAGGCCCTCTTGAAGTCCGCCTTCTCCCTGGACGAGGGGGAGGTGGAGACCATCGCCCACTGCACCGCCGCCAGCTTCTTTGACCCCAGGGTAGACTGCGTGCTGGACATCGGCGGCCAGGACATGAAGTGCATCCGCCTGAAAAACGGGGCGGTGGACACCATCATGCTCAACGAGGCCTGCTCCTCCGGCTGTGGCTCCTTTATTGAAAACTTCGCCAATTCCCTGGGCTATACGGCGGAGGGCTTTGCCAAAGAGGCCCTGTTTGCCCAGGATCCCGTGGACCTGGGCACCCGCTGCACCGTATTCATGAATTCCAACGTGAAGCAGGCTCAGAAGGAAGGAGCCAAGGTCTCCGATATTTCCGCGGGGCTTGCCTATTCCGTCATCAAAAACGCCCTGTTTAAGGTCATCAAGCTGAGCTCCGCCAAGGAGCTGGGCAGCCATATTGTGGTCCAGGGCGGCACCTTCCACAATCAGGCGGTGCTCCGGGCCTTCGAAACCATTGCCGGAGCGGAGGTCATCTGCCCGGATATCGCGGGGCTCATGGGTGCTTTCGGTGCGGCCCTCATTGCCCGCAGCCACGACAAGGGAGAGGGCACCTCCATGCTGCCCCTGGAGGACATCGTCAACCTGACCTATACCACGCAGACCGTCCGCTGCGGCGGCTGCTCCAACAACTGTATGCTCACTGTCAATGTCTTCCCCGGGGGCCGGCGGCACATCACCGGCAACCGCTGCGAGAAGGGCGGGGGAGGAGCCAGCAAGGGGGAGAAGGCCCCCAACATGGTGGCCTTCAAGCAGAAGCGGATGTTCGCCTACGAGCCTCTTTCCGAGGAGGAGGCCCCCCGGGGCACTGTGGGACTCCCCAGAGTGCTGAATATGTATGAGAACTATCCCTTCTGGGCTACCCTCTTCCGGAATCTGGGTATCCGGGCGGTGCTGTCCCCCTTCTCAAGTCGAAAGATCTACGAAAAGGGCATGGAGTCCATTCCTTCGGAGTCCGAGTGCTACCCGGCCAAGCTGGCCCACGGCCACGTCCAGTGGCTCATCGACCAGGGGATCACCACCATTTTTCATCCCTGTGTGTTCTACGAATATCAGGAGCACAAGGATGCCCAGAATCACTACAGCTGCCCCATTGTGGCCTCCTACGCCGAGAACCTGAAAAACAACGTGGAGGCGGTGACGGAAGGGAAGATCCACTATATCCGTCCCTTTGTGGCCTTTACCAGTGAAAAAACCGCTGCGGACCGGCTGGTGAAGGTCTGCAAGGAGGAGTGGGGCATCCGCGCCGCCGAAACCCGGAAGGCCGTCCACCTGGCCTGGGAGGAGCAGCGGAAAACCAAGCGGGAAATCGTGGAAGAGGGCACCCGGGTGCTGAAAGCCATGGAAAGTAAGGGCGGTAGCGGCATTGTGCTGGCCGGGCGGCCCTATCACATCGACCCGGAGATCAACCACGGCATTCCGGAGCTCATTGCCTCCTACGGCCTGACGGTCCTCACCGAGGACAGCCTGCCCAACCCCCAGGAGGAGCAGAACCTGCGGATCGTGGATCAGTGGGTCTATCACTCCCGGCTCTATTCCGCTGCCCGGTTTGTCCGGAACCGGAACGATCTGGAGTTGCTGCAGCTCAATTCCTTCGGCTGCGGCCTGGATGCCGTCACCACCGATCAGGTGGCGGAGATCCTGGAGGGCAGCAACAAGCTCTACACCCTGCTGAAAATCGACGAGGTGAACAACCTGGGAGCCGTCCGCATCCGCATCCGCAGCCTGATCGCCGCCATGAAGATGCGCCGGGAGGAGCAGATCCAGGCCCAGCCCCAGCCTGTGCATTACCGGCGGCAGGAATACACCGCCCAGATGCAGCTGGAGGGCTATACCATTCTGGCGCCCCAGATGAGCCCCATCCATTTTGAGATCCTACAGCCCATCTTTCAGAAGTACGGCTACAATGTGGTGGTGCTGGACAACGACGACCGCAGCGCCATTGACACGGGGCTGAAATACGTCAATAACGATGCCTGCTTCCCCTCCATCACCGTGGTGGGCCAGATCATGGAGGCCGTGCTTTCCGGGAAATACGACCTGGATCATCTGGCCGTCATCATGACCCAGACCGGCGGCTGCTGCCGGGCCAGCAACTATGTGGCCTTCATTCGCCGGGCCTTGCAGAAGGCCGGGTGCCCCCAGATCCCGGTGATCTCCGTCAACGCCAACGGCATGGAGAAAAACGAGGGCTTCAAGTTCTCCCCAGGTCTCATTCTGGATGCCATCCACGCCATTGTCTACGGCGACCTGTTTATGCGCTGCCTCTACCGGGTCCGGCCCTATGAGCTGACCCCCGGCTCTGCCGATGCCCTCCACGAAAAGTGGAAGCAGATCGCCATCGATTCTCTGACGGACCCCAACTGCAAGCTGTCCTATGCTCAGGTCTGCCGGGGGATCGTGGAGGCCTTTGATGCCTTCCCCATTGACGAGACCCTCCGCAAGCCCCGGGTGGGCATTGTGGGAGAGATCCTGGTCAAGTATATGCCATTGGCCAACAACCACCTGGTGCAGGTGCTGGAAGCCGAAGGGGCCGAGGCTGTGGTGCCGGATATGCTGGATTTCTTCAACTACTGCCTGCTGGGCGGGGAGTACCGCCACGAGTTCCTGGGGGCCGGGATCACCGCGGATATGCTGGCCAAGGTTGGCATCAAGTCCATCCGGGCGGTTCGCCAGCCTGCCATTGACGCGCTGAAGAAGAGCCGCCGGTTTGAGCCTCCCGTGCCCATCGAGAAAATCGCCGAGGCCACGAAGCCCTTCCTGTCCCTGGGCAACCAGTACGGCGAGGGGTGGTTCCTGGCCGGAGAAATGGTGGAGCTCATCACCTCCGGTACACCCAATGTCATCTGCATCCAGCCCTTTGCCTGCCTTCCCAACCATGTGGTGGGTAAGGGTGTCATCAAGGTGCTGAAAAAGGCCTATCCCCAGGCCAATATCGCCGCCGTGGACTACGACCCCGGTGCCAGCGAAGTCAACCAGCTGAACCGCATCAAGCTGATGCTGTCCGCGGCGAAGCAAAATCTATAAGCCTTCCCCTCTCCTTACGAGAGGGTTTTTTATTGCAACGGTAGATTTTTCTTGATAAGGATGGTATAATATAGGAAAAAATTCCAGCCACGGAGGAAACGCGATGGAGCAGCATGGGACATTTGACCACAAGGTAGATCAGGCATCGGTGCCGGTTTGCCCCATTTTGGGGGTAAAGCTGGCAGCCATTGATATGCCCTGGCTGCTTTCCTTTACCCAGGAGCATTTAAAAGAGCTGTCCGGGGACTATATCTGCGTGTCCAACGTGCATACCACGGTGACCGCCTACGAGGACCCCAGCTATTTGGCTGTTCAGAATGGGGGCATTCTGGCCATTCCGGATGGGGGCCCCCTATCCTCAACAGGGCGCAAGCGGGGCTACGCCCAGATGCAGCGGGTCACCGGCCCGGACTATATGAAAAATTGCCTGGAATTGGGCCTGGATAAGGGCTGGCGGCACTATTTTTATGGCGGCACCCAGCAGACTCTGGATAAACTGGCGAATATCCTGCCCCAGCGCTACCCCGGCATCCGGATCGCCGGGATGTACAGTCCGCCCTTCCGGCCGCTCAGCGCCCAGGAGGACCGGGCTGCCGTGGCCGCCATCAATGATGCGAAGCCGGACTTTGTCTGGGTGGGCCTGGGGGCTCCCAAGCAGGAGATCTGGATGAACGGACATCAGGGCCAGGTCCATGGCCTGATGGTGGGCGTAGGGGCCGCCTTTGACTACGAGGCGGGGAACATCGCCCGGGCTCCTCAGTGGATGCAGAGCCACAATCTGGAGTGGCTCTACCGTCTTATGCAAGACCCAAAACGGCTGCTTGGCCGGTATCTGCGCACCAATACGGTGTATCTTCTTCAGGCGCAGCTGCGGGGGAAGTGACATGAACATACTGCTTGTCCACAATTATTATCAGCTCCCCGGGGGGGAGGACACGGTGGTAGCCGCCGAGGCGGAGCTGCTGCGAAGCCGTGGGCACCATGTGATGCTCTATACCCGCCATAATTCGGAGCTGGAAGGCTTTTCCAGGCTCCAGAAGCTGACACTGCCCCTGACCTTCCTCTACAATCCCCGGACCTATCGGGAGATCCGGCGGATCATCAAAAAGGAGCACATCGATATTGTGCATGTTCACAACACCCTGATGCTCATTTCTCCGGCAGTGTACTATGCCGCCCGGTCCAGGAAGACCCCGGTGGTCCAGACTCTCCACAATTTCCGGCTGCTTTGCCCCGGAGCCACTTTTTTTCGGAACGGAGCGGTGTGTGAGGACTGCCTGACAGAGGGCCTGGGCTGCGCCGTAAAGCATCGGTGCTACCGGGGCAGCACAGCCCAGACTCTGGCCTGTGTGATTTCCACAAAATTCCACCGGATGACGGGCATCTACAAAAAACTCAACTATATCTGCCTGACGGAGTTCAACCGGAGAAAGCTGCTGACCCTAAAGGGCATTCAGCCGGACCGAGTGGCGGTGAAGCCCAACTTCGTCACCCAGACGGAAGGCCTGGTCCCGCAGGAGGACCGGGCGGACCGCATCATCTTTGCCGGACGGCTGGAAGAATTGAAGGGCCTGCGGGTGCTGCTGGAGAGCTGGCGGATTCTGGGCCCCGATGCCCCCAGGCTGGTGATCTGCGGCACAGGCCCCCTGGAAGAAAAATGCCTGGCCTTTGTCAAAGAGAACAAGATGCGCAATGTGACCCTGGCCGGGAAGCTGCCCAACGAGAATCTGCGTCGGCTGCTCTCCACCAGCAAGGCCCTGATTCTGCCCACCCAGTGCTATGAGGGCTTCCCTATGTGCATTGCCGAGGCCTTCAGTGTGGGCACCCCGGTATTGGTGTCTGACCTGGGCAACGGGGGAAACCTGATTACCCAGGGCCGCACGGGTATGAAATTCAACCAGAAGTCCCCTCAGTCCATTGCCTCTACGGTTTCCGCGTTTTTGGCGGATCAGGATACGGACTGGCAGAAATACACCCGGGAGGCCTATCTGAAAACCATGACCCCGGAGGGAAATTATGAGCGCCTGATGGAGATCTATGCCCAGGCAGCCCAGCGGAGGTAGGCACATGAAAAAGGTGCTGATCATCAGCAATATTCCGTCGCCCTACCGTACGGCGCTGTTTCGCTACCTGCAAACCGAGCAGAAGGACTACCGCTTTCAGGTGCTCTATACCAGCCGGGCAGAAGCGGACCGGGCCTGGAGCACCCATCAGGAGCTGGAAGACACCTTCTTCCAGGATTCCAAGGTCCTTTCCGTCAAAGGAGGAGAGGTGGGAGGTACCGCCACCCGCTTTATCCACATTCCCAGGGGGCTGGGGGCCATGCTGGAAAAGATTTGCCCGGATGTGATCATCGGCTCCGAGTATAACCTGTCTGCCGTCCAGGCCTATTTTTGGGCGAAAAGCCGCCGTGTTCCCTATATCAACCTGACGGACGGGACCCTTCACTCGGAAACCTACATCGGCAAGGTCCAGAAGCTTACGAGAAAGCTGATCATCTCCGGTGCCGACGGTTTTCTGGCCAGCTCCGGCCGGGCAAAGGAAAAGCTGCTGCGTTGGGGCGCGGCAGAGAAGAAAATCGTCATCAGCTATCTGACGGTGCCCCTGGAGCCCTTTTTGGCATTGGCGCGTAGGCCGGAGCCGGGACGCATCCTGTTTGTGGGGCGGATATCCCACGAAAAAGGCCTGGACCTGCTGGTGCGGGCCCTGGCGGAAGTAAAGACTTCTTGCCGCCTTCGGGTGGTGGGCAACGACGTAGGAGGCGAGCAGGCCCGGGTCCGGACCCTGATCCGGGAGCTGGGCCTGGAAGACAGAGTGGAATTTCTGGGCTACCGGGAAGGGGAACTCCTTTTGGAGGAGTACAGCAAATGCGCCCTGCTGGCGGTGCCCTCCCGGTCCGACTGCTTCGGCCTTGTGATGGTGGAGGCGGCCTGTGCCGGAGTGCCGGTGCTGGCCTCAAAATATGCCGACGGCGGGCCGGACATTCTGAGGGAAGGGGAGAACGGCCTGACGGCGGATCCCTTTGACCCGGCAGCCTTTGGGGAAGCGCTGGAGGAAATGCTGAACAGGGACTTCTCCACAGAAAAGTGCAGAGTATCTCTGGGTGAAAAGTTCAGCTTCCGGGAAGCGGCCCGGGGCTATGTCCAGGCAGTCCGTATGGTGGAAGGAGAGAAATAAATGGCAAATATTCCCATTGTGGTGGTGGCCTATGACCGGCTGCATTCCCTGAAACGGATCACGGATTCCCTCCTTCAGGCGGAGTACCCCCAGGGGGCGGAGTTGATCATCAGCATCGACCGGGGAGACAACCGGCAGGTGCTGGAATATGCCGACAGCCTTTCCTGGCCCTTCGGCGAAAAGCGGGTCATCTACCGGCCGGAGAACCTTGGGCTCAAGAGGCACATTCTGTGCTGCGGCGACCTGACCCAGGAATACGATGGCATTATTCTCCTGGAAGACGATCTGGTGGTTTCGCCGGATTTCTACCGTTATGCCCAGGAGTGCTACGATTTTATTCAGGCTCAGGACCGGATCGCCGGTGCGGCCCTTTACAATCACCGGCTGAGCCAGCTGACGGAGAAGATTTTTGAGCCCCTGGAGGACGGCTTTGACAACTGGTATTTCCGCTATGCCTGCTCCTGGGGCCAACTGTGGACCCGGGAAAAATGGCGCGCCTTCCGGGATTGGCTGGGGGAGAATCAGGACTATGACTTTGAGGGGAGTGAGAAGATCCCTGCCCATATCAAGGACTGGGGGGCCCACTCCTGGCTCAAATACCACATCGCCTACTGCATCGAGACGGATAAGCTGTTCCTCTACCCGAGAGTGGCGAGGACCACCTGCTTTTCTGACCCTGGGGTGAACTTCTCCCACAGCGAACACACCTTCCAGGTGCCCCTTATGTCCGGTGGCCGGATGGGGAAGCTGCGGCTTTCCACGCCGGAAACCTCCAAGGCGGTGTATGACCAGTGGATGGAGAGCCTCTACCTCCAGTCTTGCCTGGAAGAGGAGACCTGCATCGACCTCTATGGGGCCAAGGAAAGCTTCGAGGGGAAGCCCTTCCTTCTGACTTCCTGCCAGGTGGAGAATGGGAAGCTCCTGGGCTCCTTTGGCCGGGAGATGCGGCCCCAGGAGCAAAATGTGCTCTCCGGTGTGCCGGGAGATGTCTTCCGCCTTTACGAACTGACACCCGGCAGCAAGAAGCGGCCCAAGACCGCCCGAATGCGGCAGGCGGATGCGGATTACTACATCCGGGGCATCAGCTACCCCTATAAAAAAACCATCCTGTCCCTGTTCTGGCAGGAGACGATCCAAAAGGTGAGACAGAAGCTGGGAGTAAAATAAGGAGAGACCTATGGTTCATACAGATTGGTATAAGGATACGGTTTTTTATCAAATCTGGCCCCGGAGCTTCCGGGACGGCAATGGCGATGGCATGGGGGACCTGTACGGCGTGATCCAGAGCCTGGACTATATCAAAAGCCTGGGCTGTGATGGGCTGTGGTTTTCGCCCCTGTACCCCTCTCCCGGGGTGGACTGCGGCTATGACATCTCTGACTATCAGGATATCGACTCCATGTTCGGCGGCATGGAGGCCTTCGACGCCTGCCTGGCGGCCGCCCACGCAAAGGGCATGAAGGTCATTATGGATCTGGTCATCAACCATACCAGCGATGAGCACGAGTGGTTCCAGAAGAGCCGCCGCCGGATCGAGCCCTACACGGATTACTATATCTGGCGGCCCATGACCAAGGACGGCAGGCCCCCCAACAACTGGGATTCCCACTTTGAGGGCAAGGCCTGGACCTTCGACCCCGTCCGCAAGGAATACTATCTGCATCTCTTCGCGGTCAAGCAGCCGGACCTGAATATGGATAACCCTCTGGTCCGGCAGGAGGTCAAGAAGATCATGCGGTTCTGGCTGGATAAGGGGGTAGACGGCTTCCGGGAGGATGTGGTCACCTTCATTTCCAAAAAGGAGGGACTGCCTGACGACCGGCTGCTGCCTGTCTACAAGGGACTCTTCCACTATAACCACGGACCCCACATCCACGAATACCTGACGGAATTCCGGGACCAGGTACTGTGCGATTATGACTGCATGACCCTGGCGGAGTCCCCTATGGTCACCCCGGGGATCGCCCTGAAATATATTGAGGAGGGGCCCAAGAAGGAAATTGACATGATGATCCAGAATAGCGCCATGTGCGCCGACTGCCTCTTCCAGGACTTTTTCCCGTTAAAATTCTCCCTTCGCCGGCTGAAGCGGGCTTTCCGCACCTGGCAGGAGAGGCTGGACAACAAGGCCTGGAATATGCTCTTTCTGGAGAATCATGACCATCCCCGGATCATCTCCCGGTACGGAAGCGAGCAATTCCGGGAGCAGAGCGGCAAAATGCTGGCGGCCTGCTACCTCTTCCAGAAGGGCACGCCCTTTATCTATCAGGGCCAGGAGATCGGCATGGTGAACTGGCATCCCTCCAGCGCGGAGGAATACGAGGACGTGGCAACGAAATACTATTATGATCACTGCGCCCAAAAGCTGACGCCCAGGCAGCGGCTCCACAGGCTCTGGCGGTGCTCCCGGGATTCCTCCCGGACCCTGATGCAGTGGGACGGAAGCCCAAACGCCGGATTTACCACCGGGACCCCTTGGTTTGCCGTCAACGAAAACTATAAGGAAATCAATGTGGCGGAGCAGAACGGCCGCCGCTCTTCCGTGCTGAATTTTTACCGCTTGGCCATTGGTCTGCGGAAAAAGCTGAGCTGTGTCCGCTGGGGCACCTATCAGGAGTACGGGAAGCGATCCAGATGGCTCTACCAATATTCCATGCAGGATGCCCGGCAGAAGATATTGGTGGTCTGCTCCTTCAGTGACAGGCAGAGGCCCTATCAGGCACCCAAGGAATTCTATCTGGAGCGGGGAAAGCTGATCCTGTGCAACTACGATGAGCCCAAACCCAATGTTCTGCAACCCTACGAGACCAGAGTCTATTTCTGGAACTAAAGCGGGAAAAGGGGAGTTCTAACGGAGGAAACCCTATAAATGGATGGTTATAGTCCCATAATATCAGTGCTTTTTTATTTAATTTTCAACATATTGCATAGGAAGTTCAGATGTGCTATAATACGGGCGTATCGAGAAAATCTAAGAGTATAAGAAAGCGAGAGATGCTTTATGCGGAAAACAAAAATTATTTGCACCATCGGTCCTGCTTCCGAGAATGAGGAGACTCTGAAGAAGATGTGCCTGGCGGGCATGAATGTGGCCCGGCTGAATTTCTCCCATGGCACCCATGAGGAGCAGCAGAAGAAGATCGACCTCATCAAAAAGGTCCGTACCGAGTTGAATTTGCCCATTGCCATCCTGCTGGATACCAAGGGCCCCGAGTACCGGATCCGCACGTTTAAAGACGGCAAGGTCCATGTGAATGCCGGCGATAAATTCACCTTCACCGTTGACGAGGTGGAGGGTGACGAAAAGAGAGTATCCGTCAACTATAAGGGCCTGGTGAAGGATCTGTCCGTAGGGGATAAGATCCTGGTCAACAACGGCCTGGTGGTTTTCGAGGTGGAGGAGCTCAAGGGCAGCAATGCCAACTGCGTGTGCCTGGTGGGCGGCGACCTGTCCAACCGCAAGAGCATGTCCTTCCCCAATAAGGTCATGACCGGCCCCTTCCTGTCCGATGCCGACAAGCAGGATCTGCTCTTCGGCATCCAGAACGGGGTGGACTTCGTGGCTGCTTCCTTTGTGTCCAATAAGCAGAATGTGCTGGATATGCGGGCTTTCCTGGACGAGAACGGCGGCGCGGACATTGAGATCATTGCCAAAATTGAAAATCAGTCCGGCGTGGACAACGCCGAGGAGATCCTGGAGGCCTGCGGCGGCCTGATGGTCGCCCGTGGCGACCTGGGCGTAGAGGTCCCCTTTGTGGAGTTGCCCGCCATTCAGAAGAAGCTGATCCACAAGTGCCGGCTCCTGGGCAAGCGGGTGGTCACCGCTACCGAGATGCTGGAGTCCATGATCCAGAATCCCCGGCCCACCCGTGCCGAGATTTCCGATGTGGCCAATGCCGTATACGACGGCACCTCTGCCATTATGCTCTCCGGCGAGTCCGCTGCCGGTAAGTATCCCGTGGAGGCTGTAGCCACCATGGCCCAGATTGCCGAGCGCACCGAGCAGCACACCAGCTACCGGGATCGGTTCTACAAGACCGAGTTCAAGATCCGCAACAACCTGGATGCCATTTCCCACGCCACCTGCGCCATGGCCATCGATGTGGATGCCAAGGGGATCGTGGTCTGCTCCGTCTCCGGCAAGACCGCCGGCATGGTCAGCCGCTACCGCTGCCCCACCGACATTGTGGGTATGACCACCAACGAGAGGGTCTGGAGAAGACTGAGCCTGAGCTGGGGCGTTACCCCCGTGCTGGCCGATGAGTACAGCTCCATGGATGTCATGTTCTACAACGGTCTGGCCAATGCCAAAAAGTACCTGGGCCTGAAGGAAGGGGATGCCGTAGTCCTCACCGGCGGCCCCATCAACGGCAAGAGAGGGAACACCAACACCATTAAGGTCGAGGTAATCGAGAAGTAAATTCCATCATTTTTTACGAACCAGTGCTTGCACTGGTTCGTGCTTTATAAGGAGAAAACCCTATGAACATTTACATCATCCGCCACGGTGACCCGGATTATGAAAAGGACAGCCTCACCGAAAAGGGCTGGCGGGAGGCTGAGCTCCTGAGCCGCCGCCTGTGTAAGATCCCTGCCAAGGCCTACTATGTGTCGCCCCTGGGCCGAGCCCGGGATACGGCCAGTGTGACGCTGAAAAAGGTGGGGGCGGAGGCTACGGTGCTGCCCTGGCTCCGGGAATTTAACGTGGGCTACGCCACACCCAAGGCATTCCACCCCGAGGGCTTGGGTTGGGACCTGCTGCCCCAGGACTGGGTGTCGGACCCCAGATACTATGACCCCTGGCACTGGATGGAAGCCCCTGCCTATAAAGATAGCGGCATCTCCGAAAAATACAACGAGGTCATCAGCGGCATGGATGCCCTTTTGGCGGACCACGGCTATCGGCGGCAAGGAAATGTCTACAAAGTAGTCAAGGCCAATCAGGACAATCTCTTTTTCTTCTGCCACTACGGCCTGGAGTGTGTCCTGCTGTCCCGGCTGCTGGACTGCTCCCCGGTGATCCTGTGGCACCACACCGTAGCGCTGACCACCAGCGTCACCCTGCTGACCACCGAGGAGCGCCGCCCCACCACAGCCGTGTGGCGTATGTCCCGCTTTGGGGACCTGAGCCACCTGGACGGGGCAGGGGAGGAGCCCTCCTTCTCAGCCCGGTTCTGCGAGGTATATGGGGACGGAACGAGGGTCGACTGATTCTTCCTCACACAGAACAAGAACCCGCCAGGAAGGCTGTCGGCTTCCTGACGGGTTTTAACTATATGGTGTCATTGGCTGGTATTCTCTGTTTTTGCAATTCTTCTAACATGATTTTTTCAATCCGTATTACGTTTGGCTGCGTTGGCGTGAAATGGACACCTCTATGTAACAGATTGATTATTTTCCTTGCACTTTTCTCCATGTCCTGTACGGTTTTCGGGTCTGCGATCCTTACAGGCTGACCACCTTTGATATAAGGGCTGTCTATGTACGATGCAGTAATGGGAAACATATCTTGAAACAGTAGTACCGTTTTGCGGTCAAAAATCTTTACGATCTGAATAGTATCTGTCGGCTTGTGCTGTTCCTGTTTTTTCCGTATCAAGCGTTCGAATTTTTCGACTTTGGAACTACAAGGAACTAACCAGTACAATTCCGTTCTATTATCCTGAAAAGCGAAATAGTGGGGACGTTTTGTATTCTCATAATTGATTTTTAGATAAGGATCTTGTATCTTGACGAAAAAATCATCGGAAACAAAATACAGACTTCCCGTTAAGATTTCCATAAGCGGCAACTCTCCTTGCTGTAATTAAGCCTCTCGCCGATTCCGGCAAGAGGCTTAAAAACTTTTCCACGGCCTATTTATTATTCGCATGGCCGGAAGCGAACCACGTTTACACAGCCGATTTATTTTCCGCATGACTGGAAGCGGACTACTTTTTCGAGGTAGTTGCCTACCTGTCACTATTATTATACGCAAGCCCCATAAATATGTCAATCCCCATAAAAAATAATTTCCCCCGCAAGAGTCTACCCGATTTTGTAGACACGATTCCCCCGGGGGAAAAATAGCTGTAAAAAGCCCTTACCTCGAAAGAGGTAAGGGCTATGGCGGAGAAGGAGGGATTTGAACCCTCGATACCC
>OLGM01000922.1_pt1 | contig 15442 bp, 11 predicted proteins | sample 1606001 | NCBI WGS metagenome assembly OLGM01 (sample SAMN03283294) | human gut metagenome | biome: human-associated habitat; material: feces | host: Homo sapiens | place: Peru | collected 2012
GGAAGCAGTTGGCGCCGATCCACTTCATCAGCTCGTAATCGCGCTTGACGGTGGCGAGGTCCAGACCACGGCCGCGGATGTCAGCATCCTCGTGCTTGCCGAAGCCGCGCAGGTAGACGGGCTTGCCATTCAGCAGGAAGTGGCCGTCCTTGATCTCGAAGGTGCGGATGCCCATCTTCTCGGTGTACGCATCGACGATGGCGTTGCCGTCGTGGATGCGGATGACGATGTTGTACAGATAAGCAGCGTGGACGTTCCACAGCTTTGCGTCCTTGACCACCAGAGTGCCGGTCTTACCGGTGGACTCGGCGACCTTGGTCGTGCCGTCGTACAGCTCAACGGTGACTTCGTGCTCGCCGTTGGTGGTGACGGTGTAATCGACCTCAGCGCCGTCAGCGGTCAGACGGTGCTTGACGGAGTAGTCGAGGATGCGCTCGGTGGGCAGAGCCATCAGCTTCACAGGGCGATGGATGCCGGCGTAGTTGTAGAAGTCGAAGTAGGGAGCAGCGACCTTCTTGCCGTTGGACAGCACAGAAGTATTGCCGGCGGGCAGCATGTACTCGTTCAGCTCGTTGTTCAGCAGGACGCTGAGCTTGTTGTACTGGTTGTAGCGGACGATGTCGGTCACGACTGCGTCGAAGGGCAGGAAGCCGCCCTCGTGCTGGACGACCTCAACACCGTTGACGAACACGCGGGCGTGATGGGTGGCAGAGCCGAAACGGATGGCGATGTCCTTGCCGCTCCACTCGCCGGGAACGAAGAAATCGGTCTCATACCAGAAATCGCCGCAGTACTCGCGGGACTCCTTGTCGGTGAAGAAGTCGCAGAAGGATGCGGGAACGGGCATGGAGATGCTCTCCGGCAGACCGTTTGCCCAGCTGTTCTCGACGCCCTCGCTCTTGGGGTCGAAGCTGAAGCGCCACATGCCGTCCAGACTGACGACACGGCGGGAAGTGGAAGCGCAGGGATACAGCAGAGACTTGTTGTTCATTGCAATAACCTCATTTCTCATCATACTAAAAACTCAGTTGAGCCGTCGGCTCTGTTTTCTGTCTCTAGTATGACAGGATTTTCGCAAAGGGGATAGAACAAATTTTTTATAAATCCAGACATTTTTATGGGAAATTCGGTACTTTCCGGGCAGAATACCTATTATATAAATCAAACTCGGAAAGAAACTGGTAAACTCTACTGTAAAAAGCGAGAATGGCGAAAGGAAGTCGGCATAGAATATGAAAAATCTGTGAAGATGCACAAAGAATAATCGTAAAATTCTACTTTTTCACCTAAAAATTCTTCTAACGATGATTGCTAAATCTTTGTCATAATACTAGTATACCAGATAAAATACAGCGTTCCGTATTTTGCTGTATTGTTCAAAACCGCGAGTTCGAGTTAAGGAGAAACCAATGGCAAATGAGATGAAGAAAGCCGCTCCCTTCGGCATGAAGGACAAGATCGGCTACATGTTCGGTGACTTCGGCAACGATTTCACCTTCCTGCTGTCGTCGAGCTTCCTGATGAAGTTCTACACCGACGTCATGGGTGTCAATGCCGCCATCGTGGGCGCTGTCATGATGATCGCCCGTTTCGTGGATGCATTCACCGATGTTGGCATGGGCCAGATCGTGGACCATTCCAAGCCCACCAAGGACGGCAAGTTCCGCCCGTGGATCAAGCGGATGTGCGGCCCGGTCGCCATCGCATCCTTCCTGATCTATCAGGCCGGTCTGGCCAATATGCCCTACGGCTTTAAGGTCGCATGGCTGGCTGTGACCTACATCCTGTGGGGCTCCATCTTCTACACCTCCATCAACATCCCCTACGGCTCCATGGCTTCCGCCATCTCGGCAGACCCCAAGGACCGTGCAGAACTGTCTACTTGGCGTACCATTGGTTCCACGCTGGCCAACATGGTCATCGGCGTTGCCACCCCTATGGTGGCCTATGTGGTCGTGGACGGCAAGACCGTCATGTCCGGCTCCCGCATGACCATCATCGCGGGCGTGTTCTCCATCTGCGCTATCCTGTGCTACATCGTCTGCTTCAAGCTGACCAGTGAGCGCGTGGAAGTCCCCGCAAGCAATCAGAAGGTCAGCGCTTCCGCGATCTTCAAGAGCATCTTCACCAACAAGGCCCTGCTGGGCATCATCGTGGCCGCCATCTTTGTTCTGCTGTCTCAGCTGACCGTCATGAGTCTGGCTGGCTACGTCTACCCGAACGTCTACGGCAGCGCCGCCGCACAGTCCACCGCAAGTCTGCTGGGCACGGTGGTCATGCTGGTCATCTGCGCACCGTTCGCTTCCAAGCTGGCTGCAAAGTTCGGCAAGAAGGAACTGGCAATGGTGTCCTGCATCTGCTCTGCGATCATCTGGCTGGTCTGCTTCCTCTGGCGTCCGGCGAATGTCTGGGGCTTCGTGGCATGCTACATCCTGTCGAATGTCGGCATGGGCTTCTTCAATACCATCATCTGGGCAATGATCACCGACGTCATCGACGACGCCGAGGTCCGCAACGGTGTGCGTGAGGACGGTACGATCTACTCCGTCTACTCCTTCGCCCGCAAGCTGGGTCAGGCATTCTCGTCTGGTCTGGTCGGCGCGCTGCTGGGCATTATCGGCTACACCGAGGCTACCGCGTTCGATCCCGCTGTCACCCGCGGCATCTTCAATATGGCCTGCATCGCTCCCATCGTGGGCTTTGTTGCCATCGTTCTGGCGCTGGCCTTCCTCTACCCGCTGAGCAAGAAGAAGGTCGAGGAGAACGTTGCTGCTCTGGCTGCCCGCCGCAATCAATAAGGAAACCCCTCCTGATAGGAGAGGCCCAGAAGCTTCTCCTCTTCGCCAGAGGCTCTCCTACAAGGAGAGCTGTCGAGCGAATGCGAGACGGAGAGGTTTGAACGAAAGCGCTCCGCTGTCTTGGGACGGCGGGGCGCTTTTCTGCGTTCTGCCACTTGTTTCCTACGGAAAAATACTGTATACTAATATATCAGATGAAATTTCAGAAGAAGATGCGTAAAGGAGCGGTGTAAATCATGCGGGTCGATCCATTGCAGGTCCTTACCAAGCTGGCAGCAGCGCAGAATATCCCCACCCGGCGGGTGAAACCGCCCTTTGAGGGACTGGAAGAATTTGATTACGGTCTGCGGCGGTCGCTGGACCCGCAGTTCGACTGGCAGGAATTCGGCCAGCTCCTGCTGGACAGCACCCCGGAACAGACGCTGCTGTTTGTCGAAGGAACGTTTGAACTCCACTTTGCGCTCTTCCGCATCCCAGATGAGAAGAACACCGTTTTTCTGGTCGGACCTTGGACGTTCGGCCCCAGAAGCGAAAAATCCCGCAAATGGGTCAAGCGCTATCTGGGCGAAGCCGGGGAGAGCGCTATTCAGGAATACTACAACGGCGTCAAGGTGCTGGAAGCCAACGATTTCTATTCCACCATCCGGGTCCTCGTGGGGATGATGTTCGACGAGGAAACGATGAACGTGAAGGAAATCAAGGAGTTCCTGCCCTTCCAGTTCCTGCCGGATGTCCGGTATTTCAACGAGCCGGAGTTCCAGAAAGAGATCCCGGTCGCGATGCTGGAACAGCGGTATGAATCCGAGAACCGCATCTTCGAGGCCGTGAGCCGCGGCGACGACGAAGCGGCCATCGAAGCGATGCACCAGCATTCCCGCTTTACCTACGGCGGCCGGTTCGAAGGCTCGCTCTACCAGCAGAAGAATCGGATGATCGTGTTCAACACCCTGCTGCGCAAGGCCATCGAGCCGAGCAAGGTCCATCCTTATTATATCGATGCCATTTCCAGCAAGTACGCGCGGTACATCGAGGACGCCGACAGCATCCCGGACGAGCTGATGTGGCAGATGGTGCGGGACTACTGCGCCTATGTCCGCCGCTACTCGCTGAAGGAATACTCGCCCGCCGTCCAGAAGGTGATGAACTACGTCAACCTGAACGTCTCCGAGCCGCTGACTCTGAAAAATCTGGCCGCGATGTGCTTCATCAGCCCGTCGTACCTGTCCGCTCTGTTCAAACAGGAGACGGGGACCACCCTCATCGACTATATCAACACCCAGCGAGTCAACCGCGCGGCACAGCTGCTGGAACAGAACAACCACACCATCGCCGCGGTGGCTGAGGAAGTGGGCATTCTGGACGTGAATTATTTTACCAAGATCTTCAAAAAGACCCTCGGCGTCACCCCCACCCGCTACCGCCGGGAGCACAAGGAAAAGTAACGAGATCACCGAAAATGAAAAAAAGACCCATTTTGTCCTTTTGTCGCGTACAAGGACGAGATGGGTCTTTTTGCATCGGAGAGGATTGTTGCAAATGCAAAGAAGAATTGTAACCCTTTTGAGAGATTTTATGGATTTTTTCATGGAATTTGGACGCATGTTGCAGATTCGACAGAAATTGTGCTTGATAGCAAAAACAATCTTGCATCCAACAGAGACAACTGTGAGAGATGCACAAAAGAAAGCTTGGAATCTTGTGAACTTGTTCTATTGCGAATAATTTTGCAGACGGTTATAATACAAACAGAAATCATGAAACGTGCGCTTTCGTGCGTTTTGTGGAATGCTGTGATATGCGAATGAAGGAGAACATTATTATGAAAATGATTTCGCGTCGTGACTTCATGAAGGCTTCCGCTGTTGTGGGTGCTGCTGGCGTTCTGACCGCCTGCGGCGGCTCCTCCAGCTCCACCGCTGCTTCCTCTACGGCAGCTTCCTCTACCGCCGCTGCTTCTTCTGCTGCTGCTTCTACCGGCAGCGCAAACATCGGCGTCTGCATCTATCAGTTTGCTGATAACTTCATGACCCTGTACCGCACCGATCTGGAAGAGTACCTGAAGGATATGGGCTATTCCGTCACCATCGTCGATGGCAAGAACGACCAGAATACCCAGACTGAGCAGATCAACACCTTCCTGCAGCAGGGCGTGGACGTTCTGGTCATCAACCCCGTCCAGACCACTTCCGCTCAGACCATCGTGGACACCATCTCTCCGTCCAACACCCCGATCGTCTTCATCAACCGTGAGCCGGACAAGGCTGTTCTGGATTCCTATGCTGGCAAGTGCTGCTACGTTGGTGCAGACGCACGTCAGTCCGGTACTTATCAGGGCGAGCTGATCCTCGAGACCCCCACTCAGGGCGATATCAACGGCGACGGCAAGATCACCTACATCATGTGCAAGGGCGACCCCGAGAACATCGATGCACAGTATCGTACCGAGTATTCCATCAAGGCTCTGACCGATGCCGGCAAGGAAGTCGAGTGCCTGTATGAGTATCTGGATAACTGGGATCAGACCACCGCACAGCAGGACGTTGCAAACGCTCTGGCACAGTACGGCGACAAGATCGAAGTTGTCTTCTGCAACAACGACGCAATGGCTCTGGGCGCTCTGCAGTCCATCGAGCAGGCTGGCCGCAAGGTCGGTGAGGACATCTATCTGGTCGGTGTTGACGCACTGAGCGAGGCTGTCCAGAACGTTGTTGACGGCAAGATGACCGGCACGGTTCTGAACGATGACGTTGGTCAGGCAACCGCAGCCGCTGCAGCCACCAAGCTGTATGTCGAGGGCAAGGATGTCGAGGAGTATTACTGGGTCGACTACGTCAAGGTCACGACCGAGAACGCTTCTCAGTACCTCTAATCTCAGCTGAGAATCACTCACGTTTGCAAGGTACGCAGTGAGTCCTAGGCTTGATAAAAGCTAAAAAGCGCGTGCGTGCGAGAAAGCTTCTCGGCGCACGCGCCTTGTTTTCGCTGGGATTTTGCTGCAAAGCCTGATTTTGAACGACAAGGAGGCTCTGCGGAATGTCAGAATACCGTCTGGTAATGAAAGGCGTGGTCAAGACCTTCCCCGGCGTCAAAGCGCTGGACCACGCGCAGTTGGAGCTTCGCCCCGGCAAAGTTATGGCCCTGATGGGTGAGAACGGCGCTGGCAAATCCACCTTGATGAAATGCATGTTCGGCATTTATAAGATGGACGAAGGCGAGATCGAATACGAAGGCCAAAAAGCTACCATCCCCAACCCTCTGGAGGCACTGAACCGCGGCATCGCGATGGTGCATCAGGAGCTGCAGCCCATCCCGGCCCGTACCGTGGCCGAAAATATTTGGCTGGGCCGCTATCCCATCAAGAAATATGGCCCCATCACCACGGTGGACCATTCCAAAATGTATAAGGATACCGATGACCTGCTGAAAAAGCTGAAGCTGGACATCAACTCGCACGCCAAGCTGGGCAGCCTGAGCATCGCACAGATGCAGATGGTGGAGATCGCAAAAGCCGTCTCTGCAAACTGCAAGGTGCTGATCTTGGACGAGCCGACCTCTTCGCTGACTGCAAACGAGGTCGAATCGCTGTTCCGCATCATGCGGGAGCTGAAGGATCAGGGCGTTGCACTGGTCTACATCAGCCATAAGATGGACGAGATCAAGGTCATCGCCGACGAAGTGACCATCATGCGTGACGGCCACTACATCGGTAAGTGGGACGTTGCAAACATGACCAAAGAGGAGATCATCGCCAAGATGGTCGGCCGTGAGCTGTCCAACCTGTATCCGCCGCTGGAGAACCACCCCTCCGATGAGATCATGATGAAGGTGGAGGACTTCACCTCCATCCATCCGCGCTCCTTCCGCCATTGCAGCTTCGAGCTGAAGAAGGGCGAAATTCTGGGCGTGGCAGGTCTGGTGGGCGCACAGCGCACCGAGCTGATGGAAGGCATCTTCGGTCTGCGCGCACACACCTCCGGCAAAGTGTGGATCAAGGGTGAAGAGGCCAACATCAAGCAGCCCCGCGACGCCATCCAGAAGAGCGTGGCTCTGCTGACCGAGGACCGCCGTGCGACCGGCATCATGGGCGTTCTGAGCGTGGCCGATAACATTTCCATCGCTTCGCTGGACGCCCTGCGCAAAGGCCCCATCATGCTGGACAACAAGAAGATTTTGGACCTTGTTGCGACGAATAAAGAAAAAATGGCCATCAAAGTGCCCAGCCCCAAGACGCAGATCAAGAGCCTTTCGGGCGGCAACCAGCAGAAGGTGCTGATCGCGCGCTGGCTGGCCAATAACCCCGATGTGCTGATCCTCGACGAGCCGACCCGCGGCATCGACGTCGGTGCAAAGTACGAGATCTACTGCATCATTGCCGATCTGGCCAAGCAGGGCAAGAGCATCATCATGATCTCCTCCGAAATGAGCGAGATCATCGGTATGTCCAACCGTGTCATGGTCATGTGCGATGGCCGCATCACCGGCTTCATCGACGGCAAGGACGCCACCCAGGAGAACATCATGGCGCTGGCGACCCAGTTTGAGACCGCACCTGAAACGGCTGCGGCCAATCAGTAAATAAGGAGGCTGTCTATCGTGGAAGCTACCAAAAAATTGAATGGCAAGGCCGTGAAAAAGTGGCTGAGTGAAAACGCCATCATCGTCCTGATGCTGCTCGTGTCCCTGATCGTCGGCATCATCCACCCCAACTTCTTTGCAGTTGCAAACCTGATCAACCTGTTCAAGAACGTGTCCATCCGCTATATCATCGCGCTGGGCATTTCCGGCTGTCTGATCACCACCGGCAACGACCTGTCGGCTGGCCGTCTGGCTGGTTTTGCAGCCTGCCTCGCCTGCATCTTTGCGCAGACCGAGGGCGCTACCGGTAAGTTCTATCCCAATATGCCCACCCTGCCCACTCCCGTGGTGTTCATTCTGGTCATCGCCATCTGCGCTATCGTGGGTCTGTGCAACGGTCTGGTCGTCTCTTACCTGAAGGTCCAGCCCTTCATCGCAACGCTGGGCATGCAGCAGGTCGTCTATGGTATCTGCCTGGTCTACACCGGCGGTACTCCCATCGGCTCCCTGAACAAGGACTTCACCTCTCTGGCTTCCAACACCATCATCGGCGTGCCTGTCCTGATCTGGATCGCCTTGATCGTGGCTGCCTGCTTCTGGTTCCTGTACAACAAGACCCGTCACGGTAAGTACATGTACGCCATCGGCGGCAACGAAGCTGCTGCTGAGGTCGCCGGTGTCAACGTTGCAGCGACCAAGATCCGCATTTACATCCTCGCTTCCTGCATGTTCGGTCTGGCTGGCTGCCTGTTGGCTGCAAAGTCCGGCGGCGCATCCGTCAACACCGCACAGGGCTATGAGCTGGACGCGATCGCAGCTTCCACCATCGGCGGCGTTTCCACCACCGGCGGCGTCGGCACGGTCCCCGGCATTCTGGTCGGCGTTCTGGTCTTTGAGCTGATGAAGGTCGCTCTGCAGTTCATGAACGTCAACTCCTCCTACACCTACATCGTGCAGGGCCTTGTCATCATCGTGGCTGTCGCCATCGATATCCGCAAGTACCTCGCGAAGAAGTAATCGAAACGTCTCTGTGGGCCGTCCGCTCGTTGCAGCGGGCGGCCCTTTTTGTGTAAGGATTGCCACCGACGAAAAAATATTCTATAATAGGAAAAAACCAAGGAGAAAAACCAATGACGGAACGAAACGAAAAAGAAGCCGAACTGGCCCGCCGCGAAGCGCTTCTGGCTGAGCGCGAGGCCCAGCTGGAAAAGGAACAGGCCGAATTTGCTGCGGCAAAGGCCCAGAGCGAGGAGGGCAAAAAGACCTTCCTCAACAACAACGACCCCAATTTCGTGAACCCGAAGGAAAAGATCTACGATAAATTCCCGCTGACCGTGCATCAGATGGATCTCATCATCGGGGTGCTGTTTGCGCTCATCATCCTGTTTTTGGTGCTGGGAATGACTCATACCAGCTTTTTTGGTCTGTTTGGCGGTTAAAATATTGCGGAAGTGATTGAAGCTCACCCTCTGGATGCGTATAATTTAATATGGAAAGTATGACTGCCGCTTGGGCAGGAAAGAACAGAGGGAATGAATATGAAAGATTCGTGGAAACTGGCATTGACGGCCATCGTTCTGACGGTGGCCGCGCTGCTGACAGGCTGCTCGTCACAGACGCTGAACCGGCTGCGCTTTGGCGTTGCGGGCGAAGGCGGCGTGTATCATGCGTTTGGTCAGCAGTTTGCAGCATTGGAGAATGAAACGTCCAATGGAACGGTCGAAGAAAAGACCACCGCCGGCTCGGCGGCCAACCTTCGGCTTTTGATGGGAGATTATCTGCAGCTGGCCATCGCACAGGCCGACCTTGCGCAGGATGCAGAAAACCGTACCGGCATCTTTGCGGAAGAAGAGGAAGAGGGCAGTTTTTCTGCCGTTGCGGCCCTCTATACGGAAGCCTGTCAGGTCGTGGTGCGGGCAGATTCCGGCATTGAAACCATCGAGGACCTGCAGGGAAAGACGGTCAGCATCGGCGAGGAAGAATCCGGTTCCGAGCAGAACGCCAAGCAGATTCTTGCAGCGTATGGCCTCAGCGACCAGCTGGTGAACTGCCTGAATCTGAACTATACCGATGCAGCGGCACAGCTCAAGGCTGGAAAGATCGATGCACTCTTCGTGACATCCGGCGCACCGTTTGAGATGCTGATGGGGCTGGCAGAGGAGTGCGAAGTCCGTCTGCTGCCCATCGACGGCGCAGCGGCACAGCGGCTTTTAAGCCTGTCGAAAGCCTACCAGAGCACCGTCATTCCGGCGGGGACCTATCCCGGACAGGATGCAGATGTGCAGACCGTGGGCGTGAAAGCGCTGCTGTTGGTCAACGATGCCGTTCCCGCCAAGCAGGTGCAGAAGCTGACACAGCTGCTGTTTACCGGCCGGGAAGGGCTGGAAGAACAGCTTGGCATCGCACTGGATGCGGAAGCGGACGCAGTAGAGGGCGTTGGGGTTCCGTTCCATGCGGGAGCAGCGGCTTATTATAAAACGGTGGGAATTACGGTCGATTGAACGGCCTGAGACAGAGGGAAAGCTTCAAATGAAAATCGAATTGGATATGTATCAGACGCTGGCTATGGCGGTGCTGGTCCTGATGCTTGGCAAGTTTCTGCGCAGCCGGGTGCAGGTCTTGGAAAAATTCTGCATCCCGGCTCCCGTCATCGGCGGTGTGTTGTTCGCCATTTTTACCTGTGTATGCTATGTCACCGGCATTGCTGAGTTTGGATTCGACGATATCCTGAAAGAAGTCTGCATGGTGTTCTTTTTCACCTCCGTCGGATTTCAGGCGAATCTGAAGGTCCTGAAGAGCGGCGGAAAAGCGATGATCGTCTTTCTGGGGCTGGTCATCGTGCTGATCGTTGGACAGAACGTTCTGGCGGTGGGATTGGCAAAGCTGCTGGGAGTGGATGCGCTGGTCGGTCTGTGCACCGGCTCCATCCCGATGGTCGGCGGCCACGGCACGGCGGGCGCGTTCGGCCCGGTGCTGGAGGATTTCGGCATCTCCGGCGCAACGACGCTCTGCACCGCGGCGGCGACCTACGGCCTGATCGCGGGCAGCATGATGGGCGGCCCCATCGGCAAGATGCTCATTGAAAAACACGATCTGCTCAAGACCGTCGTGCCGGAGGACGACAGCCTTCTGGTCGAGGAGGAAATGAAGCACGAGCGCCATGTCAGCATGTACCCCTCGGCGGTGTTCCAGCTCATCTTGGCCATCGGCATCGGCACGATCTTCTCCAAGCTGCTGTCCCTGACCGGAATGACCTTTCCCATCTATATCGGCGCGATGATCGCGGCGGCCTGTATCCGGAACATCGGCGAGTACAGCGGAAAATTCACGACCTATATGGGCGAGATCAACGATATCGGCGGCATCAGTCTGTCGCTTTTCCTCGGCATGGCGATGATCACCCTGAAGCTTTGGCAGCTGGCAGACCTTGCGGGTCCGCTGGTCATCCTTCTGGCAGGGCAGACGGTGTTCATCGCGCTGTATGTCATTCTGGTCGTGTTCAATGTCATGGGCCACGATTACGATGCGGCGGTCATCGTGTCGGGCGTCTGCGGCTTCGGCATGGGCGCGACCCCCAATGCAATGGCGAATATGCAGGTCCTCTGCGATAAGTATTCGCCCTCAGTCAAGGCATACCTGCTCATCCCTCTGGTGGGCAGTTTGTTTGCGGATTTCATCAATAGTCTGGTCATTACGTTGTTTATCAATTTGATTTGAGGAGAGCACAATGTTCTATCATCATTTGAAAATGTGGTTCCAGAAAAAACTGTGGGGCAAGCCTGAGCACCCGCGTGAGCATGAGGAGGACCGGGTCGCCGTCCCGGAAGTGCACACCGGAAAAGTGCCCCAGCACCCGGAGGAGGCGCACCCGCATTCGGAGCCGATCCATTATGAGAATGTGGCGATCCCCGAGGTGCATCTCCCGCATAAAAAGTAAATTTTTTGCGGAACGCTTGACATTTTCTTGGAGCGGGCTTATACTAAGGCTACAATGTAAGAAACACCTGTCTACTCCATCAGACGCAAACCAAAACGAAGCCCCTCGGTACTGATCCTACCGAGGGGCTTCTTGGTTTAGTGCTCGCTGTCCCTATTCTGTCTGTCAAGCCACTTGCAGATTCGGTCCGAGAAAACTCCCGCGATCGTGTCTGCTATAACAGACGCCAGAAATGTAAAAAACACCTCCATCAGACGCTCACCTCCTTCCGTCCTAACGAATGGAGGGGCGGGGCAGCAAATTTAGTATAACACAAAAACAGGGCAGCAACAAGAAATTTCGACAAAAAATGACCCTCTCCATCGCAGGACGGAGAGGGTCGTTTTCATGCTGTTTTTACAGCAGAACGTACTTGAGGATGAACAGCACAGTCAGGATATACATGAGCGGGCTGATCTTCTTTTCCTTGGCCTTGCCGGTGATGAGGTTCAGCAGGGTCCAGGAGATGACGCCGATGGCGATGCCTTCCGAGATGCTGTAAGCGGTCGGCATGGCCAGAATGGTCAGGAAAGCGGGGATGCCTTCTGCGGGATCGTCGAACTCGATCTTCAGGGCGGAACCCATCATGTAGAAGCCGACGATGATCAGGGCAGGAGCCGTTGCAAAGCTGGGGATGGTCAGGAACAGGGGGCTGAACACGACCGCCAGCAGGAACAGCACGCCGGTGGTCATGGAGGTCAGGCCGGTGCGGCCGCCCTCGGTGACGCCGGAAGCGCTTTCGACGAAGGTGGTGGTGGTGGAAGTGCCCAGAACTGCACCGGCGCAGGTGGCGATGGAGTCAGCCATCAGAGCGCCCTTGATGTGGGGCAGCTTGCCGTCCTCATCCAGCATGTCGGCCTTGGAAGCCACGCCGATCAGCGTGCCCAGCGTGTCGAACAGGTCCACGAACAGGAACGAGAACATGACCGCGAAGAAGTTCAGGATGCCGACGCCGGAGAAGTCGGTCTTAAAGACCTGACCGAAGGTCTTGCCCAGCGCGGAGAAATCGAAGCTGATGAAGGAAGTGGGGATGACCGAGTACATGCCCGCATCCGCATTGGGCACATAGATGCCGGTCAGCTCGCAGACGATGCCCAGCACCCAAGTGATGAGGATGCCGTACAGGATGCCGCCCTTGACCTTCTTGACCAGCAGGATGGCCGTGATGAGCACGCCGACGAGGGCAAGGATCGCGCCCACGCCGATGCTGTGGAAGGTCTCACCCTTGAAGTGCTGATAGGTGACGAGGGTGGAGTCGCTGTTGACGATGAGCTTTGCGTTCTGCAGACCGACAAAGGCGACGAACAGGCCGATGCCGACGCTGACCGCGCTCTTCAGGGTCATGGGGATGGCGTTGAAGATGGCTTCACGCACATTGGTCAGGCTGAGCACGATGAAGATGATGCCTTCCACAAAGACGGCCATCAACGCCAGCTGCCAGCTATAGCCCATGGTCAGGACGACCGTGTAGGAGAAGTATGCGTTCAGGCCCATGCCGGGAGCCAGTGCAAAGGGATAGTTGGCCAGCAGAGCCATCAGCGCCGTGCCGATGAAGGATGCCAGCGAAGTAGCGATCAGGACAGCGTTGGCGTCCATGCCGGAAGCCGACAGGATGCTGGGGTTGACCGCGAGGATGTAGGCCATGGTCATGAAGGTGGTGATACCAGCCATGATCTCGGTCTTGACATCGGTGTGGTTCTCTTTCAGGTGAAAGATCTTTTCGAACATGAAAGTTCCTCCTCTGATGTAATGAAAAAATCCGCCGCGTGGGAAAGCGGACGGAAAGAACAGCTCTCATTGTACCCGAAATCGCGCCGGTTGTCCATTCCAGAAACACAGAAAATTCATGATTTCTTCAAATTTTGCGAAATGGGTATGACTTATTTTGAACGATTTTGGACTTTTGTGGCAGAAAAAAGAGGAATCGCTCGCAGCGATTCCTCTTTGATAGGATGTGTTACTTCAGCACCGCGCCCAGATTTGCACTGGTGACCATGCGGGCATAGCGGCTGAGCCAGCCAGTCTTGATGTTGGGTTCGGGAGCGACATACTTGGCCTTGCGCTCGGCGAGGACCTCATCGGAGACTTCCAGCGTGATGCTGGCGTTGGGGATGTCGATGTGGATGATATCGCCCTCTTCGATCAGGCCGATGGGGCCGCCGGAAGCGGCTTCGGGGCTGACGTGGCCGATGGCCGCGCCGCGGGACGCGCCGGAGAAGCGGCCGTCGGTGATGAGGGCAACGGTCTTGTCCAGCTTCATGCCGGCCAGAGCGGAGGTGGGGTTCAGCATCTCACGCATGCCGGGGCCGCCCTTGGGGCCTTCGTAGCGGATGACCACGACGTCGCCGGGGATGATCTCGCCGGCATAGATGGCGGCGATAGCCGTCTCCTCGCTGTTGAACACACGGGCGGGGCCGGAGTGCTCCTGCATCTCGGGAGCCACGGCGCTGCGCTTGACGACACAGCCGTCCGGTGCGATGTTGCCCCACAGGATCTGCAGACCGCCGGTCTGAGAATAGGGGTTCTCGATGGGACGGATGGCCTTTTCATTGAGGATGTGTGCGCCCTTGATGTTCTCGCCCAGCGTCTTGCCGGTGACGGTGGGAACATCGAGGTCCAGCAGTCCCTTCTTGGCCAGCTCGGCCTGAACGGCGGGGATGCCGCCCGCAGCGTAGAGGTCCGGCATATGGGTGGGACCAGCCGGGGCCAGATGGCACAGGTTGGGGGTCTTGGCGCTGATCTCATTGAAGAGCTTCAGGTCGATGGGCACACCGGCCTCGTAGGCGATGGCCAGCAGATGCAGGACGGTGTTGGTGGAGCAGCCCAGTGCCATATCGCAGGTCAGAGCGTTGCGGATGGAGCGCTCGTTGATGATCTGGCGGGCGGTGATGCCCTTGTTCACCATGTCCATGATGGCCATACCGGCGTGCTTTGCCAGCTGCAGACGCTTGGAGTAGACCGCCGGAATGGTTCCATTGCCGGGGAGCGCGATGCCGATGGCCTCGCACAGGCAGTTCATGCTGTTGGCGGTGTACATGCCGGAGCAGCTGCCGCAGCTGGGGCAGCAGTTGCAGGTGCAGTCCTCCAGCTGTTCATCGGTGATCATGCCGGCCTTGTAAGCGCCGACAGCCTCGAACATCTTGGACAGGCTGACTTCTTCGCCGCCGTAAGTACCGGCCAGCATCGGGCCGCCGGAGCAGACCACAGCGGGCACGTCCATGCGGACCGCAGCCATGACCATACCGGGAACGATCTTGTCACAGTTGGGGACGAGGACCAGACCATCCAGCTGATGGGCCATGAGCATCGTCTCGACACTGTCGCAGATCAGCTCACGGGAAGCCAGCGAATACTTCATGCCGACATGGCCCATGGCGATGCCGTCGCAGACGCCGATGGCCGGAATGAGGATGGGCGTGCCGCCCGCCATCTCGACACCGGCCTTGACCGCGTCGGCGATCTTGTCCAGATTCATGTGGCCGGGAACGATCTCACTGTAGGCGGACACGACGCCGATCAGCGGACGGTCCAGCTCTTCGGGGGTATAGCCAAGGGCGTAAAACAGGCTTCGGTTCGGTGCACGCTCCGAGCCTTTGGTCACGTTGTCACTTCTCATGTTATCCTCTCTCTTTTTCAGAAAACCCTCTCAGTCAACGCCTGACGGCGCTGCCAGCTCCCCCAAAGGGGGAGCCATTGGCACGTCGGGCAGATAGAGCGTTTATCACAAAATGCCGGGCCCCGCTCTCCTTGTCAGCAACAGCAGACTTGATGCTGCTGGGTGAGAGAACAGCGCCCGGCGCTTTATAAATCGATGAAATTCAAATCGTTCTGCGGGAAAAGCTTACTTCTTCAGCCAGCTCATCATGCTGCGCAGCTCTGCGCCGACCTTCTCGATGGGCAGCTCTGCTTCCATGCGGCGCTTTGCGAGGAAGTGGACCTTGCGGCCGCCGTTGGGGCTCATCTCGGTCAGGAACTCGGAAGCGAACGTGCCGTCCTGGATCTCGGTCAGGACCTTCTTCATCTCCTTGCGGGTCTCGGCGGTGATCAGACGCTTGCCGGTGCGGTAGTCGCCGTACTCAGCGGTGTTGGAGAT
>OLGM01000926.1_pt1 | contig 15372 bp, 16 predicted proteins | sample 1606001 | NCBI WGS metagenome assembly OLGM01 (sample SAMN03283294) | human gut metagenome | biome: human-associated habitat; material: feces | host: Homo sapiens | place: Peru | collected 2012
TGCAGATGTAATAACAGAACAATCATTTAATAGTAAAACAAATACAAATAAAGGCGGATGGAGAGATTCAGAGTTACGTACATATATAAATAACACAATATATAAATCACTTCCGAGTGAATTACAAAATGTAATAACAACAACGAAAGTAATCTCCGGTCATGGACCAACAAGTGGAGAAACAAACTTTGAAACCCAAGATAAATTATATTTACTAAGTGCACGTGAAATATATGAAGATGGAACAAGTGATAAAGTAAGTACATATGACACATCATATAATAATACAAAACAATTAGATTATTATAAAAGTCAAGGGGTAACAACAAATAGTTTTGCCGGAGCAATAAAACAATATAATGGAAGTAATTCAAGGTGGTGGCTTCGTTCGGCTCGTTCTAACAATGCCAACAACTTCCTTCACGTCAACATTAGTGGTCACTGGTACCTTGATAATGCAATCTACTCTTTTGGGGTCTCTCCAGCATTTAGACTACAAGGACCAACAGCGTTCCAAAAAGATGATTGGTCAACAATTGCATCGAATGTAAAGTCAGGCAATACAGATAAATATAATGTTGGTGATACAAAAGACGTAGACTTAGGAACTTTTGGAACACATACAGTAAGAATAGCAAATAAAAGTGAATGCGAATCCGAAACAAGTGAAACAGCATGTGGATTTGTAGTTGAGTTTGCAGATATAATAACAAAACAAAAATTTAATAATACAAATACAAATGTAGGAGGATGGCGAGATTCAGAGTTACGTACATACATAAATGAAACGATATATAAATCTCTTCCAAGTGAGTTACAAAATGTAATAACAACAACAAAAGTAATATCAGGTCATGGAAGTACAAGCAGAGAAACAAACTTTGAAACACAAGATAAATTATATTTGTTGAATGCACATGAAGTATATGAAGATGGAACAAGCAGACCGATAAGTGACTATGATACATCGTATAATAATACCCAGCAATTAGATTATTATAAGAAACAAGGGGTAACAACAAGTAGTTTTGCAGGAGCAATAAAACAATTTAATGGAAGTAATGATTATTGGTGGCTTCGTTCGGCTATTTCTATCTCTACGGATTCCTTCCTTTACGTCATCAACTATGGTGACTGGCGCAACACCACTGCGAACAACTCTTATGGTGTCTCTCCAGCATTTAGACTACAAGGACCAACTAGTAGTTTATATGACACAATAAAAAATAATGCAGACACATCAACAATAATAAATTATAAAATACGTTCAGGAGTAAGTTGGACAAATGGAATATATACAACAACTGCAACTGAAGGTAACGTTCCAGTATATTACTATAGAGGATATGCAAATAAAGTAAATAATAATATTATATTTAATAATATGTGTTGGAAGATAATAAGAACAACTGAAAACAATGGAGTAAAAATAATATATAATGGTACACCCGTAGATGGTAAATGTGAAACTCAAACAGGAGATGCTACTCAAATTGGAAAAAGTAAATTTAATGAAAAACAAGATGATAATGCGTATGTCGGTTATATGTATGGAACTGCAGGAAGTAGCACTTATGAAGAAACGCACGCCAATACAAACAACTCAACAATAAAAACATATATAGAAAATTGGTATAGTCAAAATTTTGATGAAACAGCAACTGGTAAATTAGAAGATGCAGTATTCTGTAATGACAGAACTACAAAAGCATATGACGCAAATACAATAGGAGATACATCTATGTCATCCTATGAAGATTTAGGATATGGAAAAAATTTAACATTATATGGAGTAGCACATCGAGCATCATACGATTCAAACAATCCAAATCCAAGTTTAGTGTGTCAAAATCAAAATGATAAATTTACAGTAGACAATAAAAATGGAAATGGAAAACTCACAAATCCAGTTGGATTAATAACAAATGATGAAGTAGTACTTGCTGGATTTAATACAAGATGTTCAAATACAAGTGATTATAAAGATACAACAAATTACTTATATACGAACAGTTATTATTGGACATTCTCCCCTGTGCAGTTGAATGCTTATGGTAATGCTTATGTTGGTTCTGTCGATGAAACTGGCTTTGTGAGCAATGGCAATGTGAACTATGCTGCTGGTGTCCGCCCAGTTGTTTCTCTTAAATCAGGAACTCTTGTAACTGGTGATGGAACAAGTACAAATCCATTTGTAGTAAGATAGCTAATAAAATGAAAAAGATGAAATTGATGTAATTCATCTTTTTTTCTTTTACAGTAAAGTTAATGTTATCTTTACACTTTTTACTCTAATTAAGTTAAATTATCGAAAAAAATAGTATATAATAATAATGAGGTGGAATATTATGCGTGTTATTATTACAGCAGGTGGTACAGGTGGACATATTTATCCAGCTATAGCAATTATTAATAAAATTAAAGAAATGGAACCAACTTCAGAATTCATTTATGTTGGAACTCATAATAGAATGGAAAAAGATATTATTCCTTCACTTGGAATAAAATATGTTCCTTTAGAAATATATGGCTTATCTACATCAATAAAAATGATGCCAAGAAATGTTAAAAATATATTTTTAATTAAAAAGGCAATTAAAAAATGTATAAATATTATTAAAGAGTTTAAACCTGATATTGTTATTGGAGTAGGTGGATATGTTACTTATCCTGTAATAGTTGCAGCAAATAAATGTCATATTAAAACATTTATTCATGAACAAAACAGTATTCCTGGAAAATCAAATCGTGCTTTAGCAAAAAGAGTTAATAAAATTGGTGTTAGTTTTAAAGATTCAATGAAGTATTTCCCAGAATCTAAAGTAGTATTTACTGGTAATCCAGTTTCTGAAAACGCGATAAAATGTAAAAAAATTAGTAAAACATCTTATGGATTAAATAATGATAAAAAATCAGTTTTAATATTTAATGGATCACTTGGTAGTTCAGCTATAAATGAACTTATGATTGATTACTTAAAAAGTGTTGAAAATAAGAACTATGAAGTTTTATATGTAACTGGTAAAAGTTCTTATGATAAATTTTCAAAAAATAAATTTCCTAAAAATGTATTTATAGTTCCTTATGTTGAAAACTTAAGTGGTCTTATGAAAGACATGGATGTAATTGTATCACGTGCCGGAGCTTCAAGCGTTGCTGAAATAGAGGCTTTAAGAATACCAGCAATATTAATACCAAGTCCATATGTTGCTAATAATCATCAATATTATAATGCTTTAAGTATGGTTTCTTTAAATGCTGGTTTAATGATAGAAGAAAAAAATTTAAATAAAGATATATTAACTGAAGATATAGAAAAACTTTTAAATGATAAATTATTAATAAAAAATATAAAAGAAAACTTATCTAAAATAAGTTTAGATAATTCATCAACTATTATATATAATGAGATAAAGAAAATGTTATAGGAGGATATGTATGAGCAAGAATGTTGAAACTAAAATTGTTAAGAAAAAACGTATTAATTTTGCTAGATTATTAGTTGTAATATTAGTTTTATACATTCTTTCTTGTTTTCTAATTTATGTTTATAAAGAACCTGTTAGACATTTTGAAATAAAAGGTAATAATTATGTATCTGATATGGAAATATTAAGAGAAGCTAAATTAGATAATTATCCTGCATACGTTTCTTTAAGTAATAAAAAAGTAAATAAACTTTTAAAAGATAATCCTTTAATTAATAAAGTTACTTTAAAACATGGTTGGAATTTTACAATATATATAAGTGTTACTGAAAATATACCAGTATTTATAAATAAGAACACTAATGAAGTTTGTTTATCAGATGGAACAATGATAGAAAATAATAATAAATATACTGGTTTACCTGTTTTACTTAATAATACAACTGAAGAAAAAAGAAAACTATTTGCAAAAAACTTCAGTGAATTAAGTGAAGGTGTTAAAATAATGGTAAATGAAATTGAATATTCTCCATCTTATAATAGTAAAAATCAAATAATAGATGAAAATAGATTCTTACTTTCAATGACTGATAAAAATTTAGTATATGTAACTATTAATAAAATAAATTTACTTGATTCATACTTAGATATAATAGCAACTGAAAAATTAACAGATAAAGGAACACTTTTCCTTGATGGAGATGAAACAAGACATTCATTTAAGAAGTTTGGTGATTAATATGAAAATTAACTATGATGCATTAATGGAAGAAGAAATAAAGAATCTTGATGGTAAAAAAACATTACTTTTACATAGTTGTTGTGGCCCTTGTTCAACAACATGTATTGAAAGATTGAATAAGTATTTTGATGTAACTGTAATATATTATAATCCTAATATTGAACCATTTGATGAATACTTAAAAAGAAAACAAGAGCAAATGAAAGTTTTAAAAAAATTTAATATTAACTTTATTGAATCTGACTATGATAATGATAATTTTAGAAATTTAACTTGTGAATTAAAAGATGAACCTGAAGGCGGAAAAAGATGCCCAGTATGCTTTAAAATGAGACTTGAAAAAACAGCAAAAGTTGCTAAAGAGAATAACTTTGATTATTTTACAACAACTTTAACTGTTTCTCCTCATAAAGATAGTCAAGTTATAAATAAAATAGGTGAAGTAGTAGGAGAAAAATATGGTGTAAAATACTTATACACTGATTTTAAGAAAAAAGAAGGTTATAAAAGAAGTATTGAACTTTCAAAAGAATTAGATTTATATAGACAAAATTATTGTGGATGTCTTTATGGTGAGGAGAAAAGAAACTAAGTAATAATAATTTGATGGAAAGCAACAATGATATAATAATTTATACAACAGATGATGGACAGATTGATATTGAAGTAAGATTAGAAGATGAAAATGTATGGCTTACGCAAAACTCAATGGCAGAGTTATTTGATACAACGAAACAAAATATAAGCTTACATATTAAAAATATTTTTGATGAAAAAGAACTGGATGAGAATTCAGTTGTCAAGGGAAACTTGACAACTGCTAAAGACGGAAAAAATTATAAAACTAAATTTTATAATTTGGATTTTTAATATATATTTGATTTTTCTTGTAGTATCCAAAATATAAAATAGAAAGGGAGGATAATATATGAATAATAAAATTACAACAAAAATGAATGTAAAAGATAATTTGATAAACGTAATGAGAATTGATAATATAGATTATATATCTTTAACAGATTTGGCAAGATACAAAAATCCTGATAATCCTGGTGATGTTGTTATTAAGTGGATGAGCAATAAAAGTTCTTTTGATTTTTATTCACTTTGGGAAGAACTATTTAATGAAAATTTTAAACTAGCGGAATCTCGCGAGTTTAAAAATGACTCTGCAAATACTTCTTTTACAATGAGTCCTTCTAGATGGATAAGTACTACAAATGCTAAAGGTTTTATAAGTAAAAGAGGAAAATATGATGGAGGAACATTTGCACATCCAGATATTGCCTTAGAATTTGCGTCTTGGATAGATCCCGCATTTAAATTATATTTGATTAAAGAATTTGAAAGATTAAAATATAATGAAACATATCAAGAAAAAATAGAATGGTCTGTTAGAAGAAGCTTATCAAAAACAAATTATAGAATACATACTGATAGTATTAAAGAAAATTTAGTTCCTACTTTAACAGATAAACAAAAAGTTTTTGTTTATGCTAACGAAGCAGATGTAATAAATGTAGCATTGTTTGGAATGACTGCAAAAGAGTGGAGAGAAAATAATCCAAAATTGGATGGTAACATAAGAGATTATACGGATATTTTACATTTAGTTGTCTTATCAAATTTAGAGGTATTAAATGCCAGTATGATAGAAAATAATATTAGTCAAAAAGATAGATTAGAAAAATTAAATGAAACTGCTAAAAGACAAATAACTATTTTAGCAAGCGATAATAATATAATAGGTATAACGAAATTAGATGATCAAAAATTAATTGGAGGGATGAATGAGTAAGTATTGCATGATTGAAGTTGCTTTTAATAATAAAGAAGAGATTAATGAAACAATAAATGTTTTGTTATCAAAGAGACTTGTTGAAAGTATCCCATATTATTGAAAGTAACAGTAGTTGGAATTGGAAAAATGAAAGAGTATGCGAATTTTAATTGTTAGATTTGAGGGCTTGAAAAGAAAAAGGAGAAGAGAAAATGAAAAAAGGTTTTACATTAGTTGAAGTATTAGCTGTAATAAGTATTTTAGGAGTTGTTATGGTACTTGCACTTCCATCACTTTTAAGTGTATTCCAACAATCTAAAAAAATACTAAGTGACTATGAAAAAAAATCAATCCAAGATGCAGGAATTATGTATATAACTGATCTTGATAATGGAGTAAAATCATATACAGAAAATGGACTTGATTTAAAAGGATATGCATTTAAAGAATATTCTGTTTCTCAAGGCGGAATAGATGTTCCTTTAACAAAACTAATTGATGATGGATATTATGATAATGCTTGTACAAGTGTTTTGTGTAAAAAATATGATGCATGGAAAAAAGATAATAAAAAAGAAGCTTTAGATTGCAGTGTTCATGTTGCTATAAAAGTATCAAAAGAAAATGGTTATTATGTAACTGATAGTTATCAAGCAAGTTTAAGTGGAAAAGACTGCAAATAATATTTAAAAATAAAAAAAATTAATATATAATAGTAAAAAAGAAGTGGATATTTATGATTAATTATAAAAAAATGTGGATACTTAATTTTATATATTTAATTATTCTTGAATTAACATTCAAGTCTTTTATGATGGGTATAAATTTCCAAAATATTTTTTATACAATTATGTTTTCACTTCCAATATCCCTTATATTAACATTCTTAATGAGCTTATTTAAAAATAGAAAAATAAATAAAATTGTAAGTATCGTTATTTGGGCAATACTTTTATTCGTATTTGTTGCTGAAACAGTATTTTTTTCATTTTATAAAACAATATGTGGAATAAGTGCACTTTCATATGGTGGTCAAGTAATGGAGTTCTTTTCATCAATACTTGTTCATGTAAAGAAAAATATTATTTGTATATTAATATATTTCTTTAGTTTCTTTTTTCTAGTATTCTTAGAGAAAAAATATTTTGTTAGACATAATAAATTTGATATTAAGTATACGTTCATTGTGTTTTTATCTTTTATATCTCTTTTAGTAACATCATTTAGTTTAAAAATGAAAAATCTTGATGTTGAATCTTTATTATTTGATACTAATGATTTACTTGAAAGTACAAATACATTTGGTATTACTGCCTCTGTTATAAGTGATGCTATAAAAGTAAATATGAACTTTACAGAAAATATAAATGTTGTTAAAAGAGAATATACACCTGAAAGTGGAGTAGAATACAATACTCAAAATATCGATTTTGACTCATTAATAAAAAATGAGAGTAACGAAACTATTAAAAATATGCATAAATATTTTGAAAATGTTGAACCTACTAATAAAAATGATTATACAGGTATATTTGCTGGAAAAAATTTAATATTTATTGTAGCAGAAGGATTTTATCCAATAGCCGTTGATGAAAATTTAACGCCAACTTTATATGAACTAGTTAATAATGGATTTAAATTTAATAATTACTATCAACCAATATATAATTGTTCAACCTCTGATGGAGAATTTATCAATCAATTATCTATTTTACCTGGAGTATCTACTTGTTCAATGAAATCAACTGAAAACGTTTATCTTCCATATAATATGGGTCTTATTATGGGTAATTATGGATATAATAGATATTCTTTTCATGGCTGGACTTATACTTATTATAATCGTGATAAAACAGTTCCTAATTTAGGATACACTTATTATGGATATGATAGATATAATAAAGGATATAAATATGCATTAAAAGGAATAAATGATTCATGGCCAACAAGTGATGTTGATGTAATCAATTCAAGTTATGGTATTTATTCAAAAGATCAAAGATTTGTTGCTTATTATATGAGTATATCTGGACACTTAGAATATAATTTCTCAGGTGGAAATGCGATGTCGCTTAAAAATAAAGATGCTGTAAAAAATATAAATGCTAATAATAATATAAAAGCTTATATAGCATCTCAAATAGAATTTGATAAATCATTAAAAGTTTTAATGGATAATTTAAAAAGAGATAATTTATTAGATGATACAGTTATTGTTATATCAGCAGATCATTATCCATATGGACTTTCTAATGATGATATAAAAAGCTATGTTGATTGGATGAAAAATGATAACTTCGACTTATATAAAAATAATTTAATTATTTATAATCCAGAGTATAAAAATATTGAAGTAAATAAATATACTTCAAGTTTAGATTTACTTCCTACTTTATTAAATATGTTTGGAGTAAGTTATGATTCAAGATTATTAATTGGTAAAGATATTATGAGTGATAGTTCTGATCTTGTTATATTTAATAATAAATCATGGATAACTAATAAAGGAAGATATGATTATCCAAAGAAAAAATTTGAAGCATTTACTGATGATGTAAGTGATACTTATGTTGATGAAATAAATGAAATTGTAAAAACTAAATTCCAAATGAGTAAACTTATAATATCAGAAAATTATTATAAAAGTGTTTTAGGAGGTTAATACATAATGGGAATATTTGATAAATTAAAAGAAAAATTCACTAAAAAAGAAGAAAAAAAAGTAGAAGAAGTTACAAATATTTATGAAGAAGGACTAGAAAAAACAAGAAATGAATTTGTTTCGTCTTTAACTCTTTTAGGTAAAAAATTTACTAAAGTAAATGAAGAATATTTTGAAGCTTTAGAAAGTATATTAATTAAAGCTGATATTGGCATTCATACAGTTGATAAATTTATGGATATGTTAAGAAAAAGAGTAAAGAGTGAAAATATAATTGATACTAAATACTTAAATGAAGTAATAGTTGATGAACTTTTTATGATTTATGTAAATGATTCATCTTTAACTGATAAAATTCATTATAATGAATCTGGTCCAACTGTAATTCTTATGGTTGGAGTTAATGGGGTTGGAAAAACAACTACCATAGGTAAACTTGCTCATAAATATGTTAAAGAAGGTAAAAAAGTAATGCTTATTGCAGCTGATACATTTAGAGCAGGAGCAGTTCCTCAACTTGAACTTTGGGCTGAAAGAAGCAATAGTTTATTTTATGGAAAAGAAAATACTGATCCAGCAGGAGTTATATATGATGGACTTGTAAAAGCAAAAGAAAATGATGTTGATATAGTTTTAATAGATACAGCAGGTAGACTTCAAAACAAAGTTAATTTAATGAATGAACTTGAAAAAATAAATAAAGTAATTGGTAGATTAGTTGAAAATGCTCCTCAAGAAACTTTACTAGTAGTTGATGCTACAACTGGTCAAAATGGAATAAGCCAAGCAGAAAGTTTTAAAAGCATTACAAATATTACGGGAATTGTTTTAACTAAACTAGATGGAACTGCTAAAGGTGGAATCGTTTTAGCTATAAAAGATACAGTTAACTTACCAGTTAAATTTATTGGTTTAGGTGAAGGAATGGATGACTTAAAACCATTTGATATAGAAGAATATATATATGGATTATTTAAGGATTTGATGTAATGGAAAAAAGTATATATTTAAATAATTTATTTGACTATTATGGTTGTCTTTTAACTGAAACTCAAAAATCTTATTTTAAAGATTATTATTTTGATAACTTAACTCAAGATGAAATTGCTGAATATTATAAAGTTACTAAAAATGCAGTTAGTAAAAGCTTAATAGAGACTGAAAAAAAATTAGAATATTATGAATCAAATTTACATTTATATGAAAATAAATTAAAAATAAAAGAGGTTTTAGGAACAACTGCAGATAAAATAATTGATTACATATAGTAATATTTGATATAATTTAGACAAGTTAAGGTGATAAACGTGAATTTATTTTACTTATTAGATGATGTAAACTATATTGGAGATAATTTCTGTGAAACTAAAGAAGTATTATCAGCTATAAAAATGTTTGGCTATATACTTTTAGTAGCTAAATTAATTGCTCCAATAATAATTATTATATTAGGAACATTTAAGTTTTATAATGCAATTAAAGATGGTAGCAGTGATTCAACACTAAAAAATGCCAAATCTTTAATTGTAAGAATTTTTGTTGGAATATTTATTTTCTTCTTACCAACACTTCTTCATGCTGTTTTAGATAGTTTTATACCAGATGAATCAAAAAATTGTGAAGTTTGTTTACTAAAACCAGCTTCTTGTGATCCAGATGATCCAGATAGTATAGATACATCAGAAGATGATTCAAGTCAAAGTAGTAATACAAGTAATAAAATAGATTATGACAATTTACCTGTAGATGAAGCAAATAAAGCTTGTTTAAAAAAATGTGATTCATTAATAACAACTGGTACAGTAGTATATCAAAATTGTATGAATTCTTGTTTAAGTTCTACAACTACAAAAGAAGTAAAGAAAGATCCTAATTGTAAAATAAGAAATGCTAATCAAAGATACTGTGAAAATGGAAATGGTTGCAAATGGGATGATGCTTCTAAATCTTGTGATTATGATAATACAGCAGATAACTGTGAATATAAATGTAATAGTCAATATACTTCAGGAACAAAGGCACATCTTGATTGCATAGATAAATGTTCTTCTAAAGGGATAGTTGATTATTCCAAAATGGCTTGTCTAGATATTCCAGAAGCAGCTTGCTCCACACAATTTGCAAGATGTAAAATTTTAATAGATGCAACTGATGAAAATAATGGTAAATGTGTTGATATAAATTATGATAAATGTTCTACAAATTCTGAAGCTAATTGTACAGGAATTTGTCAATGGAAAAATGGTAAGTGTCAAATGTTTGATTTTTCCTTAAATGCTTGTGATTTAGTTACTGAAAAAGACAAATGTACAGGAAAATGTGAATGGAATAATAATAGCTGTGTTATTAAAGATTGTTCTTCTTATGATATTTTTGTATGCCCAACTGACTATTGTAAACAAGATATTATAAGTAATAAATGTGTTAACAAATAAAATCAATTTGAAAAAATTGATTTTTTTAATTTAAAATATTATACTTATGAAGTGGTGAAGAAAATGAATAAACTATTACTAATTAAATATGGTGAATTATCTACTAAAAAAGATAATATAAATTATTTTATAAGAACTTTAAAAGAAAATATAGAAGCTTCTATAAAAGGAATAGATGTTGAACTTATTTATGATAAAGGTAGAATGTTTATAAAAACTAATGAAGACAATTTTGATGAAATTATAGATAAGTTAAAACATATTTTTGGAATACATGAAATTGTTATTGCTTATGAATTACCTAATAATGATATAGAAGAGTTAAAAAGTTCTTTAGTTGAAATTATTAAAGATAAAGAAATCGATACTTTTAAAGTAGAAACTAAACGAAGTAATAAAAATTATCCTTTAACTTCTATGGAAATATCTAGAATTTTAGGTGGAGTTGTTTTAAAAAATAAAGAAAATGTAAAAGTTGATGTTCATAATCCAAATACATATATTAATATAGAAATTCGTTTAAATAATGCATATATTTATTTTGATCGTATAAAAGGAATAGGTGGATATCCAGTAGGTTCTTTAGGTAAAGGTTTACTTATGTTAAGTGGAGGAATAGATTCTCCAGTTGCTGGTTATCTTGCTTTAAAAAGAGGAGTTAGAATTGAAGGATTATATTTTGAAAGCCCTCCTCATACAAGTGAAGCAGCAAAAAATAAAGTTATTAAACTTGCTCAAGAATTATCAAAATATTCAGGATATGTAAAATTACATGTTGTTAACTTTACAGAGATTCAAGAAACTATTTTAAAAAATTGCCCTCATGAATATTTAATAACAATAATGAGGAGAATGATGTATAGAATAAGTGAAAGAATAGCAAAAAATGCGAACGCGAAAGTAATTGTTAATGGTGAGTCAATTGGTCAAGTTGCAAGTCAAACTTTAACTAGTATGTCAGTTATAAATGAAACAATCAAAATGCCAGTAATAAGACCAGTTGCTTGTTTAGATAAAATAGAAATAATTGAGATAGCTAAAAAAATAGGAACTTATGAAACATCAATATTACCATTTGAAGATTGTTGTACAATATTTGTTCCAGATCATCCAGTAATAAATCCAGTTTCCTCTTTAGCTCAAGAATATGAATCTTCTTTTGATTATGAAGAGTTACTAAGAAAATGTGTAAAAGAACATGAAATTATTAAAGTAACAAATGAAATAAAAGAAGAACATAATGACTTATTATAAGAGAAAAAAACTTTCTCTTCTTTACGTCAATTTGCATATAAATTTTTATGGAAGTTATAGTTAATTTATGATAATATATTTATATAAGGATAGAGGGATAATATGAATGTTAAACTTATAATAATATGGGTATTTGCTATAATTGTTTTTGCTATATTTGGTGTATTTGGTTTAATGAATCAAGATTTACTTGTTAAAAAGGATCCTATTAAAGAAGAATATGTTCCAATAGTTAATCAAGATGTAGTGATACATACATGTAAAAAAGATACTGAAAAAGGAGAAATTACTTATAAATTTAATGTTAAGGAAAATAAAGTAATAAAACAAACTGCTATATTTACTGCTAGAAATGTTACGGTTAATGATTATATATCAGCTAGTAATATAAATAATTTGAGTGTAAATGGAGCTAATATGAATCTTCAAAATGGGGCTCAAGATTTTATATTAACTATTATGATGGATTATAATATTGCTTCATTTGATTTTACAAATGTTCAAAATGATTTGAATAATTTAGGTTTAAATTTAAATAGAATAGATTCATATAATGATACAGTTGCATCTTTAGGTTCTTCAGTTACTTGTGAATAAAATTTAATTATTTTATCCATAATATAAATAGGTGATATTATGGATAAAACTCAAGATGAATTTGATTTAGTAACTCAAAGCTTTAACACCCTTTTTGATAATGATCTTACAAAGGCAAAAAGACTAACTAAAAAGATAAGTCCAAATGATTTTCGTACATTTTCTGACGATTATCCAAGATTTGTTAAAAAAAGATAGAGTATAGTCTTTTTTTTTGATATAATTTTTAAAGAAAGGTGTGAATTTATGAAAATTTTAACAATTAATGCTGGAAGTTCTTCAATGAAGTTTTCAGTCATTGAATTACCAGAACAAAAGGAATTAATAAGTGGTTATTTCCAAAGAATAGGTATTGATAATAGTTTTTATGATGTAAAAATTAATGGAGAAAAACTTCATAGAGATTTAGATTTACCAAATCATTTAGTTGCTTTAGAAGCAATAAAAAAAGAAATCGTTGAATTAGGAGTTGTTTCATCATTAGATGAAATAGATGGTATTGGACATCGTTTAGTTCATGGTGGAGAAAAATATAAAGAAAGTGTTTTAATTGATGATGAAGTACTTGCTACATGTGAAAAATTCAAAAAATTAGCAAAACTTCATATGCCAGCAATGCTTTCTTGTATTGAAGCTAGTAAACAAGCATTCCCAAATACTAAAATGGTTGCTGTATTTGATACATCATTCCATCAATCAATGGAAAAGAAAAATTATCTTTATGCTTTACCATATGATTGGTATACTAAATATGGAGTAAGAAAATATGGTTTCCATGGAACAAGTCATAGATTTATTAATAAGAGTATAAGTGAATACTTAAAAAGAGATGATTTAAAAGTTATTTCATGTCATATTGGATCAGGTGCAAGTTTATGTGCAATAGACTCAGGAAAAGTAGTTGATACATCTATGGGATTTTCTCCAATTACAGGTATTATGATGGGTACTCGTCCAGGAGATACTGATCCAAGTATAGTTGAATTTATGATTGATGAAGCAAATATGACTTTAGATGAAGTTATGACTGCTTTAAATAAAAAGAGTGGACTTGAAGGAGTATGTGGTAAATCTGATTCAAGAGATGTTGAAGATGGAATTGCTGCTGGAGATGAAATGTGTATTTTAGCTCAAGATATGTATACTCAAAAAGTTGCAAATTATATTGCAATGTATAACAATTTACTTAATGGAGCAGACGTAATTGTATTTACTGCTGGATTAGGTGAAAATTCAAAACAAACAAGAATTGATATCATTGAAAAAATTAAATCATTGGGTGTTAAAATTGATTTAGAAAAGAATGACTTTAGAGGAGAATTTAGACTTATCTCAGCAGATGATTCTAGTATTCCAGTTTATGTTATTCCTACTAATGAAGAATTAATGATAGCAATTGATACATACGAATTAGTAAAATAGTTAGGATTGATTAATTTGACAAGTAATATATTTAAACAAATTGTTAAAAAAATAAAAGAATATGATGAAATAGTTATAGCTCGTCATATAGGACCAGATCCAGATGCAATTGCTTCAACTATTGCTTTAAGAGATTTAATTAAATTAAATTTTCCAAATAAAAAAGTATATGCTGTTGGTTCAAGCATTGCCAGATTTAAATATTTTGGTTCTTTAGATAAAGTAGATGAAAATACTTTAACTAATGCTCTTTTAATAATTTGTGATGTTCCTAAATTTGACCGAGTAGATTCAGCCAATAAAGATAAATATAATTATACAATAAAAATAGATCATCATCCTTGTGATGAAATCGTAAGTGATTTAGAACTTGTTGATGAAACAAGTTCTAGTACTTGTCAATTGATAACAGAACTTGTTTATAGTACAAAATTAAAAATAGATAAAAGTATAGCTGAAAAATTATTTATGGGAATAGTATCTGACAGTGACAGATTTTTACTTTCATATACTACACCTAAAACACTTTTATTATCTTCAAAATTATTAAATGATTATAATTTTGAATTAATGCCTTTATATAATAATTTATATGAAAGACCAATAAGTGAAAGAAAGTTTGAATCATATATTATTGATAATATGACAATTACTGAAAATGGTTTTGGTTATATTAAAATTACTGATGAAATTATAAATGAATTTAAAGTTGATGCAGGAACAGCGTCTAACATGGTTAATGATTTAAATTTCATTAAAGAACTTAAAGTATGGGCATTTTCTTCATATGATGAAAAATTAGGATTATTTAAAATAAATATTAGAAGTAGAGGAATTGTGATAAATGAAATTGCTTCTAACTTCCATGGTGGAGGTCATAAATTTGCATCAGGTGCAAGAATAAAAACAGAAGAAGAAGTTAATGAATTATTTAAAGCTTTAGATGAAGCTTGTAAAGAAAATTAGCTTCTTTTTTTATGCGTTTTAAACTTTTTAGGTTCTAATTTTGTCGACATTTGTCGAGTCTATTGACAGCTAAATTTAAAACTTTA
>OLGM01000929.1_pt1 | contig 15329 bp, 17 predicted proteins | sample 1606001 | NCBI WGS metagenome assembly OLGM01 (sample SAMN03283294) | human gut metagenome | biome: human-associated habitat; material: feces | host: Homo sapiens | place: Peru | collected 2012
TTTTTTAATTAATTTTGTAGGCTCTTTCCTTACCCCAACATTTAGTATAGAGCCAAATTAAACTGTCGCTTGTTTTTGTTATGAAAAATAACTGTATTGCTCATGACTATTACACATTTATATATTTGGCTTTCTTAAAAGTAACTGATTGATAAAAATATAATATTTTTTGATTATTGGTATATTATTTGTTGTTTTTGTGCTATAATATAAATTATTAGCTATGATAAAAATAATGAGGAAATAAGAATTATGAAAAAGGCGGTAAAAAAGTAATTGTATTCCCACTCTTATTAGGTGTTATCTTATTAATGGGTGCTTGCTCAATGCTCGGTACTTTCAACAAAACTACGGCAAATACAGTATGTGGAAGGCTGAATGCAAAACACAACGAGGAGTTTGAGGCTGAATACATAGGAAACAGAATAGATACTAATTCCGCAACACTTTATGTGCATCCGAAAGATACCTCTAAATTGATGTTTAAAGCTGTAATAGATAATGATGGCAATGTGACAGATGATTATGTGAGCAATATTATTATTTATCAAATAGAAAATGATATAGTTGATGAATTTAGCAAAATCGGTATAGATTGTGCTGTCGATGGTTCAATAATATCAGATGTTAGTGAAGAAACTGATAAATCGTTGTAGGTAAATGAATTTGCTGATAAACACAATATATAAGATATATATTTTAAGATTGTTTTTTATGATGAATCGATCAGTAAAGAGAAAATGCTATTAACTTTTAAAAATATTAGCCAAAAATATAGTTCTGGATTATTGATAAACGGTTATTTTTTAAGTACGGATAAATATTTGAAATGTGCAAAAAAATTTGATGATTATCCAACGACAGGCGATACTATAATAAGAGAATATAATCCAACTAAAACATTTGAATTAAATGTAAACAATGGAGTATGTAAGCCTGATGAAAATAAATTCGAGTATGTAACAGAGGCGAAATGATGTGTTTTAATATAAAAAATGAGATTTTAGCTTTAGTATCGGCAACTTTGGTTGCAGTTACGGGCAGCGGATGTAATAAAAAATATAATGATATTGCCGAAAAATATTTAACGAGTAAATAGGATGATTTCTTTATATTTGTTTCTTATGGTAATGATTCTTGGTCGTCTGTTAATACTACTCTTGTATATAAGGATAATCAAAACAATGAATTCAATGTAAAAATCAGTGATGATTTTGCAATGGATAATTATGCAAGCGTACTTTACGATAAAGAATTGCAAAAAAATTGATGGTGATAACAAGATTTTTGTAGATACAAGTTCAATGTATTTTGGATCAAATAATGCATTTAGCAATCACAAAGAATATAGTTCTCAATGCAGATTAATTAGTGCAATAGTTTACACAAAAAACATTGATAATGATGATGAAATGGCAAATGAAATGTTAGCGGCGTCAGAAAATATGAATAAGAGCGTTTCGATTTTTCATGTTTTGCCGGATTGCTATGCTCTAATAGACAAGTATAATTACGATCTTGATAAGCCGGAAATCGTGTCTATACAGAATTTTAGAATTAAAAACAATACTATATTTTCAAAAAGTTGGGAGAAATAAAATGATAAAATTTATAGGAAAGGCAGTTGTTTTAACTTTGACATTAGGATTTTCTTTATCAATGGGTGCTTGCTCAATGCTCGGCACTTTTAACAAGACTACAGCAAATACAGTATGCGAAAGGCTAAATGAAAAATACAACGAGGATTTTGAGGCTGAATACATAGGAAACAGAATAGATACTAATTCCGCAACACTTTATGTGCATCCGAAAGATACCCCTAAACTGGTGTTTACAGCTGTAATAGATAATGACGGCAATGTAACAGATGATTATGTGAGCAATATTATGACATATAAAGTTCAAAATGATATTGTAGAGAGTTTTAATAAATATAACATAGACTGTGCGGTTGATGTTGAAATAGTTACGGATATTAAGCCTGAAATCAATACAAATTTATCAATTGAAGAGTTTGTTAAAAAGCACAATGTTAGCGGTATGTATGTAAAGGCAATCTACTGTGATGATAATATAAGTAAAGAACAATTGGTTACGATATTTGAAAATATTAGTAAGAGTTATAGTTTTAAACTTGTAATAAACGGTTATTTCTTTGATATTGAAAATTATAGACAATGCTCACAAAAATTTGATACTTATCCTTCTTACGGAGATACATTAATAAAGCGTTATAATCCTTATAAAACTTTTACTTTGTGTGTAAGCAAAGGAGAAAGTACACCGAGTTTACATGAATTTGAGTATATAACAGAGGTGAAATGAAATGTATAATGACTTGCAACTGCGTGCCTTTACACAAATCGCATATATTGATTTAGAATCAAAATATAATTATTATATTGCAAATAACAGTTTAGTTGATCATAAAGTTTCACTTTATGATTTGCTTGCTGAGGAGGAAATAGAAAAATTTGAAAAATTAAATATTTCAAAGGCTGAGTTAAAAAACTGGAAGATATCAGGCGTTTATGATGCAAATGAAGAAAATGGTTTTTATGCATGTGTAATAGAAACATCTCCGGGTAATGCAGTAATTGCTTTTAGAGGAAGTGAGGATCCGAGCAAAATTGGCAACGCAAAAAATGATTGGATAGATTCAGACTTAAAACTGCTTAATTCAATATCTACAACACAACAAAAAGAGGTTGAAAGATTTTTTGCAAATAATCAGGATTTGTTACAAAAATATGATAATTTGACACTTACAGGTCATTCTTTAGGAGGTAATCTTGCAGAATATGGAACTATTATTTCTGAAAAGTATGGTTTAGATGGAAAAATTAAGCAATGTTATAGTTTGGACGGACCGGGTTTTTCTGATGAATTTATTAATAAATATAGATCACAGATTAATAAAATGAGTAGTAAAATGTGTCATTATAGGTGGAGCTTGGTTGGAAACATTTTAAACGATCTTCCTAATGTTACATATAAACAAGTAGGTGTATCAGATGACAGTAATAATTTAGATGATCAAAAATACAATCTCTTTACTCGACATGATACAAAATATCTTGATATTGATATGACAACTAAAAGCTTTAAAACAGTAAATGGGTTGAATAATCAAGAAAATGAATTTGACTTACAAAATTTAGCGGCATTGGCCACAAGCTATTTTTCAAAAGGTGTAGATCATATGCCATCTATAATAGGTGACGCTATTGTTAACATAATAGAATCTGTATGGCTATCGAGCTATGAAATAAAAAGAAATATGTATGATAAAAACGGAGATCTAACCATTACAGGAAAATTAGTAATATGCGCTTTTGTAATGGCTTGTGCAGAGATAATTATATTTCCAATATCTGCAATTAGTATAATTGTTGGAGTGTTGGCTTTTTGTATTGTTGCAGTTAGCTTTGGATTTGTGTATGATATGATTGTCAGACTAATTGATTATATTTGCTCTGAGATAAAAAGTGTATATAATTGGGGAACTGAGCAGCTATCTCAGTTAAGACAGGGAGCAATAGATTTTATCAATAGAATTACCAATTTTTACAACAATAAATTCAATATCGGATACCAATATGCAAGCGCTAATCCTCAAATTAAATTAGATACATATAAGTTAAGAGATTATGCGCAGAGATTAGATAATGTAAATAAAAGAGCAAAAGACCTTGACAGGCGTTTAAAATCGTTGTATGGTAAGATAGGTCTTTTGGATTTATTTAATTTGATAAAAGCGGATATATTGATAGGAGAAAGTTGGAAGATTTCTCAATGTTCTGCATATTTAAGGGAAACGGCAGACGATTTTGATAACGCTGAAACAGAAATAATCAGAAATATTTAAGGATGAGAAAATATATGGGTTCAAATACTAACTATGAACTGGATTCAATCAAAAACGAATTGAATAGTATAATAAGGGAACTTAATGATATTTCAACAAATGTAAGATATGGATTTAAAGGGATAGGCAGTGAAAAATGTGCTGACTGTATCAGCTCAGTTGTAAATCAGTATAACTATGCACAAAGGAAACTAAGCAATGTTAATACTACTGCTGTAACTGCCGAATTTGCAAAGGCGCATAATAAAAATAAATAAGTGGTAAGGGGTGGTTTAGTGTCTGAAATATTTGTAAACACCGGAGATGTTATCTCCGTAGCAAATAATTTGAAAAATCTTAATAATGATATTAAAAATAACTTTTCACAGCCATATAATTCTGTAAAGCAGCTTGCAAACTATTGGGAAAGTCCTTCATCAAGAAAGGCTATTGAAAAGATGGGAAAAATAAAGTCTGATTTTGAAGAAAATCGGTATAAAGTAATGAATAATTATGCTAACTTCCTTTTACGACAGGTCGGTGAAAGTTACGATAATACAGAAGCAAAGGTTGAGTCTTTGGCAGATGTTTTTAAATAATAAAAGGGTGATAAAATGTCATATATAAAGGTAGATCATAGTAGGCTTGGCAGTACTGCGGATGCAGTCGAGTCATATGTTGAATTAATGAAGAATAAAATGCGAAGTGCAGATAAGGAAATTTCTGCTCTTTCATCTAATTGGAAAGGGCAGGATAGCAATGAGTATAAAATGAAATGGAATACTGTATGTGATGATGATTCTACATACACTAAAATGATGAGTTCATTAAAGTCATATGCCGGATTCTTGAGATATTCAGCCGAAAAATATAAAGACGCTCAAACTAAGGCGGTAAACAGAGCGAATCGTTTACCCAGATATTAAGGAGGTTATTACTTTGAGTGAGGTATTTGTTCAAAATAATCAGTATGGAACCTATGTTTCAAATCAGCTAATGTATGCCGAAAAAATTAACGGAATAATGTATAATGCCGTTGCATCGGGAACATTTAATTTCTTTTTGCCGGTATCTTTTGCACAGACTCCTCAAGGAGCAAGGCTTGAATGTAATGTACCAAATCAATTTGTACGTTTTGAAGACTATTTCAGAGTTCCTATTACAAAGAAGTTTTTTATAGATGCAGCTTTAGATATTGCAGAGATTATAAAATTCTGTAAAGTCAATCGAATTAATGAAACCAATATTGAGTTGCAAAAAAATTGTATTTTTATTGATCCGTATTTAAATAAATTCAAACTTATTTATTGGCCTGTTGATAATAATCAGAGAAGCAGTTCTCCTGAGGCTTTTTTAAGTCAGCTGCCATCAATAATCCAAACTGTAACTAACGAAGATACAAGTTATTTGCAGGAGTATGCTGATTTTTTTAACAGTGGAGTACCTTTTGATGTTGATAATTTTGAATTGGTTTTAAATAACCTAAAAAATCGAAATAATAAGGTTCAGACTGTTGTTCAACAAGAGCAGAATGTTGTTGGAATTAATGATTTTGATAATCAGGTTATTTCCACTGAAAATAACCACCTTGAGGAAATTCCTGAGCAAAATGAAGTTCCAGCACAAAGTGAAATTCCTGTTCAGGAAGAAGTCTTTGAACAGGAGAAAAATCAACCTGTTATTCAAAGTGAACAAGTTGTTTATGAACAACCGAATTTATATGTTTTTTGCACTTCTTGCGGTACTAAAAATTCAAATGGCTCAATGTTTTGTGTTAATTGCGGCACAAAATTAGAGCATATTGACGCTGAAGGAAATGTATCGAATGATAATGCGATAGAAGATATTATTCCCGATAATAATATCTCTGAGAATAATGTATCTGATAATTTTGTGAGTGAAGTAAATATTGCAGAGGATATTCCTGTTGAAAAAGAGAGTTATTCTGAACCAATATATGAAGAAACAATTGTAGAAAATCCAATTACAGATTCTCCTGTTTCAGAAAACTTTATTGATCAGACTGATGAAACTGAACAGGTAGATACTTCTGACAGCGTGGAAAAAGAGCCCGAAGTGTATCCTATGCTGACAAGAGTGAGCAGTAATGATAAATATATAATTGTAAAGCCTGTTTACAGCATTGGAAAGAAGAAAGAAATGTGCGATTTGTTTATTGATAATACATATGTCAGCAGACATCATGCCGATATAATCAGACAGGATGATAATTTCTATATTATGGACAAAGGTTCATTGAACAAAACTTATGTTGATGATACTATGATTGATCCGGAAACTCCCGTTGAGATTTTCAACGGAACTAAAATTACAATTGCTAACGAAGATTTTATTTTTTCTCTTGAATCTCTTGATTAATAGCCTAAAAAAACACCGCCCGACATTTAATTATGCCGAGCGGTGTTTTTAGGTTAAATTATTAACGGAATTGATTATTCAAGGTCAAAGAAGTCAAAGTAAATATTTTCATTTACGGTATGTTCAACAGGAGTTGGGGTAGAGGTTGTGATGATGTTCTCGTTGTCTATTTCCTGAATTTCTATTTCAATCTTCTCGTAAGCTAATTTCATTATAAAAGGCTCTCCTTATACAATAATTTATTACATACATTATAATAGCACACATACACCAACAAAACCACAACAGAGAAATGTTTTGAGTATAGAAAATACTGTGGAAATAACAAAATCATTGTGCCATAATTTTAGCGTATTCCATATTTACAACAGGCATTTGCAATGCTATACTTTTGGTGTAATACCAAGGTGTTACAATCTGAAACGGAGATGGTAATAATGAAAACATTTAATTGGGCAACCCTCGGTTGTGGAGTAATTGCGAATGAGCTTGCACAAGCAATGCAGAGCCGTGGTCAAAAGTTGTATTCTGTTGCAAACAGAACCCACGATAAAGCGGTTGCCTTTGCCGAAAAATACGATATCAAAAAAGTGTACGACAACATTGATGATGTGTTTGACGATGAAAATGTCGATATTATTTACATTTCTACACCGCATAATACACATATCTCTTATTTGAGAAAAGCACTTAAAGCCAAAAAGCATGTGCTTTGTGAGAAGTCTATCAGGCTCAACTTTGATGAGCTGAAAGAGGCAGTAGAACTTGCAAAGGAAAACAATGTGGTGCTTGCCGAGGCAATGACAATTTACCATATGCCTATATACAAGGCGCTTAACGATAAAATAAAATCGGGCGACTTGGGCGAGCTGAAACTTTTGCAAATGAACTTTGGCAGTTACAAAGAATATAATATGAATAACAGATTTTTTAATAGAAATCTTGCAGGCGGAGCAATGCTCGATATCGGAGTGTATGCGCTTTCTTTTGTAAGATGGTTTATGACCTCTTGCCCAAACGAAGTGCTCTCACAAGTCAAATATGCTCCAACGGGAGTAGATGAACAGGCGGGCATCCTGCTGAAAAACAAAGAGGAAGAGATGGCTTCTGTCATACTTTCGCTCCATGCAAAACAGCCTAAGAGGGGAACTATTGCCTTTGACAAGGGATATGTTGAAATTTTTGAGTATCCGAGAGGAGAAAAGGCGGTAATTACTTACACTGAGGACGGACACACCGAAACTATCTGCGAGGGAGAAACAAAGAATGCCCTGCGTTACGAGGTAGAGGATATGGAGCAGACGGTTGCAGGAAAGGCAGATCTTATGCACCTTGATTTTACAGAAGATGTAATGAAAATAATGACAGATATTCGCAAGGAGTGGGGAATGACCTACCCCGAGGAAGAGTAATAATAAATGGTTCTATGATAAATGTTGGGGTAATAATGCTATCCTAATATCCTAAAAATTTCAACAAACTAAAAAGGCTTCCCCTCAAGGGGGAAGCCTTAATAACTATGTTCTTAACCCCAACTATTGACAAAGAACCTTTATAACTTTGTCTAACTTTTTGGGGTCAGTTCATTTTTGACAGCCGTTTTTATTATATATTCCAAAAACCAAGTAAAATTGAAAAATAGTGAAAAACACTTCCGGCAATGGTGAACAAGTGCCATATTGAGTGAAAGTATTTTACCTTTTTTATTGCGTAAAATATAATTCCGAGTGTGTAAAATGCTCCGCCGATTATTAAAAATACAAGAGAAATGCTCGGCATAGACGCAATGAGAGGTTTAATTGCAAAGATTATCACCCAACCCATTGCCACATAGCAGAAAATTGACGGGATTCTTGCTTTTTCAAGGTTAATCGAGTTCATCACAATTCCGAATATTGCCGCTCCCCACACAACACCGAATAAAATCCAGCCTATTACACCCTGCAAATAGTATAAAGTAATCGGTGTGTATGTGCCTGCGATAAGCAGAAAAATTGTGTTGTGATCCATTATTCTGAAAAAAGCCTTGGCTTTTTTGTTTGTAAACGAGTGGTAAAGAGTAGACATTGTGTAAAGAATAATAAGAGATGCGCCGTATATGCACGAACTTACAATTCCCCATACATTGGTGTGGATAACAGACGCAACTATCATTACAACCGTACCTGCGATTGAAAGTCCTGCGCCCACGCCATGCGAAACAGAGTTAAAAATTTCTTCTCCGAGTGTGTATTTTCGTTTTTCAGACATTGTATGCCTCCAAGTATTGTTGAATTTTATTTTATTATACATTTTATATTGATTTTGTTCAATATCCTGAATAATGCAAATTGTAAAATCTAAAGCGTTTGCTATTGACTTTCGGCATAACAGATTTATTGATTTTTATAAAAATATTGAATTATGCAAGAATTGAATATATAATAAGGGTATAATGAAATTGGCGGTGAATTTATGGAAAAAATAAGATTTTTGGAATGTCTTTCAAAGCAATATCCGACCATAGACAGTGCTGCAACGGAAATTATTAATTTGCAGTCAATTTTAAATTTGCCAAAGGGAACAGAGCATTTTTTGTCTGATATTCATGGCGAATACAAGGCTTTTGCCCATGTACTGCGCAACGGGTCGGGCGCTGTGATGAAAAAAATTGACGATGTTTTCGGCGACACCCTTTTTGAAGATCAAAAAGAGGATTTGGCGTCACTCATCTATTATCCGTCAGAAAAGTTGCAGTATGTAAAAAATCAGGGCAAAGCCGACAGCAGCTGGTATCGTACCACGCTGTACAGACTCGTGTCTGTGTGCCAGATTGTATCTTCAAAATACACTCGCTCAAAGGTCAGAAAGGCTATGCCTGAAAATTTCAGATATGTTATTGAGGAGCTTATAACCGAGAAAAAAGAGGTTCTAAACAAAAAGGCATATTACGATGAAATTATCAATACTATTATTGAAATCGGCTGTGCGGATGAATTTATTGTAGAAATGTCAAATCTTATTCAGCGGCTTGTTATCGACCATCTGCACATTATCGGCGATATTTATGACAGAGGCTACGGCTCACACTTTGTTATGGACAGCCTGCTCAATTATCACTCTCTTGATATTCAGTGGGGCAATCATGATGTGCTGTGGATGGGCGCTTTTGCAGGGCAGACCGCCTGCATTGCAAATATTGTGCGCACAAGCATTTTGTACGATAATCTCTCTGTGCTTGAAAACGGATACGGAATAAGTATGATGCCGCTCGTGCTTTTTGCAATGGAAACCTATGCAGATGACCCCTGCGCTCAGTTTACAATTCGCAGTCGCCATGGCAGTGAAATGGATACCCAAACTGTGCTTGCCATGAAAATGCACAAGGCAATTACAATTATACAGTTCAAACTTGAGGGGCAGCTGATTGCAAAACACCCCGAGTATAATATGGAAAACAGGCGCTTGCTTGACAAAATTGATGTGCAAAAGAGTACGGTAACTATTGAGGGCAAGGAATACCCAATGCTTGACCGATATTTTCCGACCATTGATTTTGACAATCCGTATGAGCTTACAAGCGAGGAACAGTCGGTGATTGCAAAGCTGAGCAATTCTTTTGTGAACTGTGCAAAGCTGAAATCGCACATTAATTTACTTTTGCAAAAAGGCAGTCTTTACAAGGTTTGCAACAACAATCTGCTTTTTCATGGCTGTATTCCTATGAACGAGGACGGCAGCTTTAGAAATATTAATCTTTTTGGCGAAGAGTTGTGCGGCAAAGAGCTTTACGATGAGCTTGAGCGCTGGGCAAGAAAAGCATTTTTCTCCGTAAATGAGGACGATAAGCGTGTGGGCAGAGATATTCTGTGGTTCTTGTGGAACGGTGCGGATTCTCCACTTTACGGCAGAGATAAAATGACCACTTTTGAAAGGTATTTTGTTGCAGATGAGAGCACCCATAAAGAGGTTAAAGATGTTTATTACAAGCTTTTTAACAACGAAGAAGTGGTGAACCGAATTTTTAAAATGTTCGGCATAAAGGGTGAGAACGCACATATAATAAACGGTCATGTGCCGATTCACCATACAGAGGGTGAAAGTCCTGTTAAGTGCAACGGCAAGGTGCTTATAATTGACGGAGGATTTTCTCAGCCATACCATAAGGTGACGGGAATTGCAGGCTATACGCTGATTTATAATTCCTATGGCTTAATGCTGACGGCGCACGAGCCGTTTAAATCGGTTGATTACACAATCCGCAGCGGCAGAGATATGCAGACCAATCAGGTGGCAACTGAAGTAAGCCAAAAGCGAATACTTGTGGGGGACACCGACAATGGCAAAAAAATCAGAGAGAATATTAAAGATTTAAAAGACCTAATAAAAGCCTACCGTAACGGTACATTAAGACAAAATCAGAAGAATTAAATAAAGCCGAGCTCTTGATGGAGTTCGGCTTTGCTTATACAAAAAATCAGGACATTTTCACATTGAAAATGTCCTGAAAAATTATTAACCCTTTACAGCACCGGCTACAACGCCTTCAATAATGTATTTCTGACAAGCAAAGTAGAAAATAATTATCGGAATAATGCTGAGTACGATGAGCGCCATAATGGCACTTGTATCTGTGTGACCATAACTACCGTTAAGATACTGAATATGAATAGGAATGGTTTTGTAAAGCGACTTATCAAGAATAAGATAAGGGAGAAGATAGTCGTTCCAGATCCACATTGTTTCGAGAATACCAACCGAAATAAATGTAGGTTTCATAATCGGAAGAACTATGCCGAAGAAAGTTTTTAGCGGACCTGCGCCGTCAACATCGGCCGCCTCCTCAATTTCAATCGGAATAGATTTTACAAATCCCGAGAACATAAACACCGCAAGACCTGCGCCAAAACCAAGATATATAACCAAAATACCAACGGGGTTTGTGAGGTGGAGAATGTCAGCCGTTTTTGAAAGTGTAAACATTACCATCTGGAATGGTACTACCATTGAGAAAATGCAGAAATAATAAATAATTTTGCAAATAATGGAGTTGGATCTCTGTAAATACCAAGCGCACATTGATGTGCAGAACAAAATAAGAAATACACCGCCAACAGTAATGAAAAGCGAGCATAAAATTGTTTTCCAAAATGGGAAATTACCAAAGAACATACCTGTAATATAGCTCTTGAGTCCGTAAAAGGTTTCTGCATTTGGCAATGCAAACGGATACTTACTGATGCCTGCATTTGTTTTAAACGAGTTCATAAGAACAATAAAAACAGGTGCAACATAAAATACAGAAATTATTGAAAAAATAACTGTGAGTATTTTCATACCCTTTGTTTGCTTTTTCTTAGGCGGCTTTTCTTTTTTAGCCTTAACTTTTGTTGCAGGAGCAACTTTAGTTGTTTCGTTAGCCATTACTGCTGCACCTCCCTCTTTCTTGTAAAGTAAAGCTGTGCAAGTGCTATAATTACAACAATTACAAAGAAGATTACAGCCTCAGCCTGACCAACACCTCTTGAATTCTGGTTAGCGTAGAATGTGTTGTAAATATTGAGAGCCATCATCTGTGTCTGATAAATCATTGTACCGCTTGTTTCAGATACAACGCCCGGAGCACCGCCTGTGAGGGCAAGGTTCTGGTCGAAGAGTTTAAATGAGTTTGTAAGTGTAAGGAATGTACAAATTGTAATTGATGGAGCCATCATTGGAAGAGTTACATTTGTAAGTAACTGCTTTTTGTTTGCACCGTCTATTTTTGCTGCTTCATAGAGGTCGGACGGAACGCTTTGGAAACCGGCTATGTAAATAATCATCATATATCCGGCTTGCTGCCAGCACATAAGAATTATAAGTCCCCAAAAGCCGAATCTTGCGTCAAGCACAAGGTTTGTGCCGAAATTCTGCAAAATACCGTCAAAAATAAGTTTCCAAATGTAACCGAGAATAATACCGCCAATAAGGTTTGGCATAAAGAAAACGGTTCTGAAAACATTTGAGCCTCTTATGCCAAGCGTAAGAGCATAGGCGACAAAGAAAGCGATTGCGTTAATGAGAATTACCGATACTACCACAAAAAGTGCGGTAAACCAGAAAGAGCGTATAAAGGATTCATTTTGAAAAGCCTTTATGTAGTTGTCAAAGCCTACCCATGTTGCATTGCTTGTTGTGCGGAACTTGCAGAACGAGAGATATATGCCCTGAAAGAACGGATATATAAATCCAATCATAAAAGCAACTAAAGTAGGCAGAACAAAAATAAGAAAATATATTTTTCTACTGCGTTTTTTAAACATATTTTAACCTTTCTGTCAAAAAAAGCAGGGAAGACGATGCCGCCTCCCCTGCCATAATACATTTTAATCTTTAATGAATATTTAGCGTGTATACGGTTTAGCCATTAGCTTTTGCATATTCAGTAGCCCAGCCCTGTACGAATGCTGTCTTAACATCGTCCCATGAGCCTGTGCCTGCTGCGTACTGTGTAAGAGCTGTACCTACGCCGTTTTTCCAATCTTCACTTGGCATTGTTGTAAAGTTCCAGCTTACAGGAGTTTTGCCAGCTGCTGTGTACTCAGCGTCAGCCTTAACAAATACATTTGTAGCTTCCTTAGCGTTCTTGAAAGGAATTACAAAGCCCATATTGTCAGCCATTGCAGCTGTACCTGTTTCGCTTGTTACACACCAATTTACGAAATCAAGTGTAGCGTTGATGTCATCTTCACTTGCGTTTTTGTTTACACACCAGTAGTTCTCAGAACCTGTGCAAAGTCCCTGATTCTCTTCGCCGTCAACACCGATGTAAATCGGGAGCATACCGAGTTCGTCGTCTGTAAGACCTGCGTCCTTAATACCTGTGTATTCCCAAGTACCGTTCTGATAGAATACAGCCTCGCCTGATGTAAACTCTGTTACAGCGTCTGTAGCTGTCTTGTTTGCAAGATCAGTCGGAGCACAAGTTGAATCTGTGATGTAAAGATCAAAGATGTTCTTGTAGTTGTCAAGGTATGTACCCTTGATAGCATTTGTTGATGTAATGCCGTCTGCCTTGTACTCATAGTAAATAGGAAGGTTAGCAAGGTGAGTTTTAAATCTCCAGTCTGAAGAAGAATCCATACCTGCTGATGTAAATGCACCCTTAACGCCAAGGTCAGAAGCGTGAGCCTGAATTTCGTCTGCAACAGTCTTTAAAGCTGCAAAGTTGTTGAGCTTGTCAATTGACTTAATTGTTGCAAAATCAGAATCAAAATATTTCTTAAGAAGTGTCTTGTTGTAAATAATACCGTATGTTTCTACAACATAAGCAACACCGTAAACGCTGTCGCCATCCTTAAGAGCAAAGTCCTGATTTATAAGCTGTGAATAAAGACCTGAATCCTTGAGGTCATAGCAATAATCTTTCCAGTTTGCAAGACCAACAGGGCCGTTTACCTGGAAGAGTGTAGGAGCGTTGTCCTTGTCCATTGCAGCTGTAAGAGTTGATTCGTATGTACCCTCGGCAGCTGTTTCAACAGTAACCTTAACGCCTGTTTCTTCAGTATACTTAGCTGCTAAAGCCTGCCAATCCTTGTCCTGCTCAGGTTTAAAGTTTAAATAATAAACCGAACCTTTTTTAGCGCCGTCTGATTTGCTGCCGCCGTCTGAGCTTGCGCTGCCACCGCAGCCTACAAGTGATGTTGCAGCCATAAGAGCAGCAACTGAGAGAGCCGAAGCTCTGATGATTGTTGATTTTTTCATAATTTTCACCTTAATTTCTTTTATTTGCTCGGTTGAGCATTTTTGAAAAGCACCTCTTGCTTTTCTTTTATCACCACAAGGATAACATATTTTTGTCACACTTGCAAGAGTTTTTTGAAAAAAGTTAAAAAAATTTATGTTTCTTATAAAAACACAGTGTTGCGTAAATCAAACAATTACAAAAGATTACGGCAAATTTTGCAGTCAAAATCTGAGCTGTTTTGGCATTATAACAGAAATAAAGCATAAATAATTTATTCTATTTACAGTTTTGTAATTAATAAATCCAAATTTACTATTGCTATAAAAGCCGATAGTATGGTAAAATTTAATAAATATTTTTTTGAAGAGAAGGTTATTATGAATAGATTTTCAAAGAGTGCATTTGCTCGATTTTTTACTGAATTTCCAAAGCTGTTGATTGCGCAGCTTATTAATGCAGGTGTTTTTGCATTGTTTACGGCAATATTTGTACTGATAGGTTATATTACCGGATTTAACAATATAATAGTATGGTGTTTGGGTATTATACCGTCAATGCCTTTTTTTGCGGGACTTGTTATGATTATCCGAAAGATAGGAATTGAAAAGAAAGAAGTTCCTGTTGTAAAAACATATTTTAATGCCGTAAAAGAGAATTTCAAAGCTTTTTTATTGCATGGTGTTGTAACTTATGCAATCGTTGCGTGTTCCGTTTTTGCAATGATGTATTATTTTTCATTGATGAGCGAAAGTTTGGTTTACGGTTCAATGCTGACGGTATATGTCTTGTTTTCGCTTATTCTTACATCTATGATGTTTTATGTGCCGATTATGTCGGTTACCTACGAGCTGAAAATTTGGGATATTTACAAAAATTCATTTATACTTGTTTTTGGAAATATTTTAAAAAATATTTTTGCTATGCTTTTTTTTATTGCCGTTTTGCTTTGCTTTATATTATGGATAGCTGCAGCGGAGGAGGTAATGTTGGTGATTGCAATAATTGCCGCAGTTATATTTTATCCGCTGATTTCGGCTTATGGCGTTAATGCAATAATAGCTAAGGGCTTGCAGGAAAATGTGGGTTCGTTTACAGGTTCTTCGGCTTATGTGGATAAGGAATTTGAAGAAAAGGTTGAAAAAATAGCGGAGCAGCAAGCCGTTGAAAGAGCAGACAGCAACAGCGACTATGTATTTGTAAACGGTAAGATGATAAAAAATGAAGCTAACACAAAACCTATTGAAAAAACAGGTAAATAAAATAAAGCAAAAAGCGCCGCTCAACTGTCGGCGCTTTTTTGTTGAAATGAAAGAATAAAGGCAGTTCCGACAAGCGGAACTGCCTTCAGCTTGTCGAAAAAGTCCAGCATATGCTGGGCTTTTTGCTATTTTTGTGGTA
>OLGM01000931.1_pt1 | contig 15317 bp, 15 predicted proteins | sample 1606001 | NCBI WGS metagenome assembly OLGM01 (sample SAMN03283294) | human gut metagenome | biome: human-associated habitat; material: feces | host: Homo sapiens | place: Peru | collected 2012
GGCATTTCCTTCCGTCAGTACGACGATTATCCCGCCATCAGCACCGCACTGAGCGCAGGCGAGGTGAACGGCTTCTGCGTGGATAAGTCCATTCTGGCCATCTACAAGACCGAGGGCCGCAGCTACATTGATGCCGAGTTCAGCCCGCAGGAGTACGGCGTGGCTACCAAGAAGGGCAGCGGCTTCTCCGCTTTGTGCGATGAGCTGGTCAGCGGCTGGCTGTCCGATGGCACCATTGATGGTCTGATCAAGGAGAACGGTCTGGAATAACACCAGCGCCGTTACGGTTTAGGAGAGAGGAGTGTTCGTTATGTCCGGTCTGTTTTCAATGGACGCATGGGCAACGGTGTGGAACCACCGGGAAAGCTTTCTGCTGGGGCTGGGCAATACCCTGATGACGGCGTTTTTTGCGCTGGCACTGGCCTTTGTGCTGGGCGTTGTGCTGGGCCTGATGGCGACCAGCGGCAAAAAGCCGCTGCAATTCATCGCCCGGGTGTATGTGGAGTTCATCCAGAATACGCCGCTGCTGTTGCAGCTGTGCTTTTTGTACTACGCGCTGGCCTTTGCAGGGCTGAGCATGGGTGTCATCCGCACCGGCATCATTGCACTGGGCGTTTACACCGGTGCCTACATGGGCGAGGTCGTCCGTGCCGCCATTGAGTCGGTGCCAAAAGGACAGTTCGAGGCCGCACAGGCGCAGGGCTTTGGCTACTTGCAGCGGATGGCCTATATCATCCTGCCGCAGAGCATCCCGGTCATGCTGCCGCCCATGGTCAATCAGGTGGTTAACCTGTTCAAGAACACCTCCTGCCTGTACATCGTAGGCGGTGCAGACCTCATCAGCGTGACCTACAGCTTCGTCACCGGTGCCTCCACCGGCGGTGCCTACGCACCGGCCTACATCGTCTGCGGTGCCATCTTCTTTGTGGTCTGCTTCCCGCTGTCCACGCTGGCTACCCGCTGGGAGGCCTCCCTCAAGGAGCGCAAGGGCAAGGCAGACCCCGCCCTGCGCGCCGCAAAGGCTGCGGCCTTAAAGGAGGCGGCATAAATGAGCACTCTCGCTTCCAGTTTTTCCATCCTTGTGCAGCCGGGCGTATTTATGTACCTGCTGCGGGGCATCGCTTTTACCTGCATCATCTCGGTGCTGGGCGTCATTCTGGGCCTGATCTTAGGCTCGCTGCTGGCGCTGGCCCGCACCTACTGTAAAAAGGGCCCGGCGCGCATCCTTGGCTGGCTGTCCGCCGCCTACATCGAGCTGTTCCGCAACACGCCCTACCTTTTGTGGATCTTCGTGTGCGTGGTGTTCTGCCCCTGCCCGGCCTTTTTTGCCCACAAAATGTTCGGCCTGACCAGTGTGGAGATGAAGCTGCTGTTCAAGGCAGCCTTGGCACTGATCCTGTTCAACTCCTCGGTCATTGCCGAGATCGTCCGCGGCGGCCTGAACGGTGTCGCCAAGGGACAGTTTGAAGCAGGCTATGCGCAGGGCTTCAACACCGCCGAGGTGCTGCTGTACATCATTCTGCCGCAGGCTTACCGCAATATCATTCCCACCCTGCTCAGTCAGGTGATCACCACCATCAAGGACTCCTCCTACCTTGCAAACGTGGCTACCATTGAGCTGATGGCACGCATCCGGCAGCTGCTGAGCGCCGCCGGTACCTACAACGGCCTTGGCACGGTGAATGTTTCGGATGTTATGGTGCTGTTCGGCACTGCCTGCGTCATCTATTTTGTCATCAACTTCACCCTCAGCTGCATCGTCCGCTCCATGCAGGCGCGGCAGAAGAAGGCCGTGGTCTTTGTCCCGGCAAAGGCCGCATAAAAACGATATTTACCAACCATTCTTCTTTTCACCTCTTTTTTGTTTTCCACCCACAGAGAAACACCCCCGGCAGCCATTGCGGCTGCCGGGGGTGTTTCCTGCTGTCCGCTGCCTTTTTTAAGACTTTTGCAAGGGCAAATTTCCACAAAAGTGCGGGGTACAGTGCCGGGCAGTTTGACCGCTCTGTCCGAACTTTGCGTGAAATCCTGTTTTTCTGCCGGAAATCGTTGACAAGTGAAATTGATGTTTTTATAATAAAACCAGCACAAGGCGGCGTGGCCCACAAAATGGTCACGCCGCCTTGTGCTTTTTGCGTTTCCGGGTAGGAGAGACCGGTAGGGGAAAGTCCGGCGATACCGGAAAGCAGAAAATCCAGAAAAAAAGAGGGGAGATCTATGGATCAACTAGTGCAGCATCAACAGACCATCAACGACCAGCTGGCGCGGTACGGCGTGAAATTTGGCCTATACAAAAACGGCACATTTCAGGAGCGGCTGTTTCCGTTCGACCCGCTGCCCCGGGTCATCACGGCGCAGGAATTCCAGACGCTGGACAAGGGGCTTGTACAGCGGGTCAACGCACTGAATCTGTTTTTAAAGGACGTCTACGGCGACAAAAAGATCATCCGGGACGGCGTTGTGCCGGAGGATTTTGTGTTTGCAGGCAGCGGCTATCTGCCGCAGTGCGAGGGCTTTGTACCGCCCAAGGGCGTTTACAGCCACATCTCCGGCATCGACCTTGTGCAGGCAAAGGACGGCAGCTGGTTCATTCTGGAGGATAACCTCCGCATCCCCAGCGGCGCGTCCTATCCGCTCATTGCGCGGGAACTGTGCCGCCGCTGCAGCCCGGAGACCTTCAGCGGCAACGCCATCGTGGACAACCGCAACTATGCGCAGCTGCTGCGGCAGACCATGGATGCGGTCAACACCGGCGGCATCAACGTGGTATTTACGCCGGGGCGGTACAACGCCGCCTATTTCGAGCACAGCTATCTAGCCGAAAAGACCGGTGCCGTGCTGGCAGAGTGTGGCGACCTGTATGTGGAAAACAACAAGGTCTACCTCAAGACCGTCCACGGCGGCGAGCGGGTGGGCGCGATTTATCGCCGCATCAGCGATGAGTATCTTGACCCGCTTGCCTTTAAGCCGGAGAGCCTGATCGGCATTCCCGGTGTTATGGATGCCTACCGCGCCGGCAATGTGGCGCTGCTGAACGCGCCCGGCAACGGTGTGGCAGACGACAAGGGCATTTATTATTTCGTGCCCAAGATGATCAAGTACTATCTGGGCGAGGAGCCCATTCTGCACAACGCACCCACCTACCTGCCGTTTTACGAAAAAGACCGTCAGTATGTGCTGGAACATCTGGAAACGCTGGTGGTCAAGGACGTTGCCGAGGCGGGCGGCTACGGCGTAGTATTCGGCCGTGACCTGACAAAACAGCAGCTGGAGGAGTTCCGCGCTACCATCCGCAGCGAGCCGCGCCGGTTCATTGCGCAGGAGGTCATTGATTTCCTTGACCTGCCCATCATGGACGGCGGCGAAAAGGTGCCCCGCAAGGCAGACCTGCGGGCATTTGTGCTGAGCAGCGGCGACGATACAAAGGTCTGGGCAAGCGGGCTGACCCGCTTTTCCCGCAACCCGGACAGCTTCGTGGTCAACAGCTCGCAAGGAGGAGGTTTTAAGGACACATGGGTATTATCTCGCTGAACAAAGCCAGCCGCCTGTACTGGCTGGGACGCTACACCGAGCGTGTATATACAGGCTTAAAAAAGGCAAAACCCATTTACGATGCCGGGGTGGATGGCCGCGAAGGCGACTATGCAGACTACTGCTTTCGGCTGGGCATCCCCGGCGGCTATGCCAATACGGTGGATTTCTGCAAGCGGTATTTCTTTGACAGGAACAACCCGAACTCGCTGGCGTCCAGTCTGGTCTACGCCTACGACAACGCCGTGGTGCTGCGGGATACCCTGACCACAGATACTCTTTCGTACATCCAGCTGGCGATGAATGCCATGGAAAAGGCGGCGCAGTGCGATACGCCTGCCGTCGCGCTCCAGTGGGTGCTGGACGATATCCGGGCATTCCGCGGTGCGTGCGAGGAGACGATCTTTGATGAAGAGACCCGCAGCATGATCAAGCTGGGCACCAGCGTAGAGCGGGTGGATCTGTACCTGCGTTTGGGCGACGAGCCGGAGCGCACCCGCAAGGAGTTTGAGCGGCTGTTCAACCGCCTGTACAAGACCCAGCTTTCGCCGAACAAGGAGCATCTGGATTTTCTGGTGGATGCACTGCTGGATTCCTCCAAGCCGGATGCTTCGGCACCGGAGCTGGTCGCAGCGGTGGAAAGCTTGTTTCTCGACCTGTAACGGCGGAAAAAACGCAGTACAGGAAGCACAGAGGAACGAGCAATGACAGAACTGGAATTTCATTTTCACACCGGGGTGGAGTTCTCGGCTCCGGTCAGCGGGCACACCTTTGCGCTGCACTGTCTGCCGGTGGAGGATGACGCCCAAAAGCTGCAAAGCTATGCCGTCCGCATAGAACCGGCGGCAGAGTATGGCCTGCACCGGGACGGCTTTGGCGGCTGGCTGGTATGCGGCAGCTGCCGGGAACCGCACACGGTCTTTTGCTACGATTCCCACGGCATCGTGCGGGTGGACGGCCGTGCACAGGCAGAGCCGGTGAACCCGGTGCTGAAGCAGTTTACGGAGCTTACCGCTATGACGGCAGAGCTGGAAACGCTGTGGCAGAGCCTGCCGCTGGACGGCAAGCCCCCGCAGGAACAGGCAGCGTTGCTGAACAAAGCCGCCGCCGGTGCACTGCACTATGTACCGGGGCTTACGGGCATCTCCACGACCGCCGGGCAGGCGTTTGCGCTGGGCAGCGGGGTCTGTCAGGACTATGCGCACATCCTGCTGGCGCTGGCGCGGCGCTCCGGGTTTGCGGCGCGCTACTGCATGGGGCTTGTGCCCGGCGAGGGTGCCACCCATGCGTGGGTGGAGCTTGCCCTGCCGGATGGCTGGCACGGCTACGACCCTACCTTTGCCTGTGAGGCAGGGGAGGAGCATCTGCGGTTCGCCGTAGGCAGGGACGCCGCCGACTGCCGTGCAGAGCGGGGCATTTTCCGCGGGGCGGCAGAGCAGGCCCTGCACACCGAGATGCGGCTGGACGTCCGCAAGGGCTGAGCGATACAAGACAAGGCAATGACGCCGGGCTTCTGCACAAAACCGGCAGAAGCCCTTTTTATTTTCGGATAGGAGTGTGTAAGAACCATGGAAGAAACCGTCGCAAGCCTTTCGCTTGCAGTACACGAAAAGCTGGAACTGAAAAAGAACCGGCTCACCCCGCTGCCCGGCAACGACAGCGGAAAACGCATCTGTGTTGTCACCGGTGTGCACGGCGATGAGCTGGAGGGACAATATGTGGTCTACCTGCTCAACCGCCGCATTCAGGAGCACCCGGAGCTGCTGACGGGCACGGTGGATATCTACCCGGCAGTCAACCCGCTGGGCATCAACACCATTCAACGGGGCATCCCGCTGTTTGATCTGGACATGAACCGCATTTTCCCCGGCGATACCGATGGCCCCATGGCGGAATATTACGCCCATGCGGTGGTAGAGGATCTGCGCGGGGCGGATATCGCCATCGACATCCACGCCTCCAACATCTACCTGCGAGAGCTGCCGCAGGTGCGCATCTCGGAGGAGACCGCCCCGGCACTGGTGCCACTGGCAGAGCAGCTCAACGTGGATTTTGTCTGGGTCCATGCGGCGGCAACGGTGCTGGAAAGCACGCTGGCGCACAGCCTGAACGTCATCGGCACCCACTGCCTTGTGGTGGAAATGGGCGTGGGAATGCGCCTGACCAAGAGCTACGGCGAGCAGCTGGTGGACGGCATTCTGAACCTGATGCACACGCAGGGAATGTGGGCAGGCGAGACAAAGCCACCCCGCAAGCCCATCGTGAGCAAAGACGAGGTGGCATTTATCAATGCAGATAAGGCGGGTATTTTCATCCCCAGTGTGGAGCATAACGGCATCGTGAAAAAGGGGCAGGAGCTGGCAGTCATTGCGGACCCGCTGACGGGCGAGGTGCGGCAGACCCTGATGGCACCGGCGGACGGCCTGCTGTTTACCCTGCGGGAATACCCCGTGGTCTATCCGGGCAGCCTGCTGGCCCGCATCCTGACAGGAGGATTCCAGAAATGAGAGAAGAAACGCTTTACGAGTTGGAAACGCCCTACCGCCAGAAATTCAGGATCAAAGGCTTCCGCTTCGGCGAGGGGGAAAAAGCCTGTGCTATGGTGGCTGCCGTGCGCGGCAACGAGGTGCAGCAGATGTATGTCTGCGCACTGCTGGTAAAAAAGCTGCGCAAACTGGAAGAGCAGGGTGCCATTGCCCCCGGCAACGAGCTGCTGGTGGTGCCCTGCGTCAACCATTTTTCCATGAACGTGGGCAGCCGGTTCTGGGCGATGGACAAAACGGACATCAACCGGATGTTCCCCGGTTACGACCAGGGCGAAACCACCCAGCGCATTGCTGCGGCACTGTTTGAGGCAGTGCAGGGCTATAAATACGGCATCCATTTTGCGTCCTTTTACCTGCCCGGCGATTTTGTGCCCCATGTGCGCATCATGAATACCGGCTACCAGACGGCAAGTCTGGGCAATTTGTTCGGTCTGCCCTATGTGGTTATGCGCAAACCGGAGCCCATCGACACGACCACCCTGAACTACAACTGGCAGGTCTGGGAAACGAACGCCTTCAGCGTCTACACCAAGGAGACAGATGAAATTGACGAGCACAGCGCACAGGAAGCCGTGGCGGCAGTGCTGCGGTATCTCAGCCGGGTGGGGCTACTGCGCTATAATTGCCACAGCGGGTATCTTTCCTCTGTTGTGCAGGAATCCGAGATGGCCAATGTGCTCACCCCGGCAGGCGGCATTTTCCGCCGCTTTGTGGAGCCGGGGCAGGAGGTGGAATACGGCCAGAAATTGGGCGTCATTCTTGACCCGTTCACCGCAGAGGTGGAAGCAGAAATTATCTGCCCCACCAGCGGCGTGGTGTTCTTTGCCCTGAAAAAGCCGCTGACGACCGAGCACGAGGTGGCCTTTAAGGTGATCCGGCGGCTGCATGGCGGCTGCTTATAAGGGGCAAGTATTCTTTACCGGAAGGGCTGCCTTTACCGCAGCTCGGCGGCAAACTCCACCTCCTCGCCCACCATGCGGGCGCAGATGCTGCCTTTGTGGGCTTCGGCAATGCCCCGGGCGATGGACAGCCCGATGCCAAAGCCGCCGGTGGCAGCGTTGCGGGAGGGGTCGGCGCGGTAAAAGCGGTCAAATAGCTTGGCAAGCGTGTCCTCCGGGATGGGGTCGCTGCCGTTGTGGCAGCGCAGCACAACGCCTCGCCGGTTCTTTTCCAGTGTCAGGGTGATGGAACTGTCCGCCCGGGCGTACTTGACCGCGTTGTCCAGCAGAATGCTCACCAGCTGCCGGATGGCGTACTCATCACCCTTGTAGGTCACATCCGGGGCGATATCCAGCGCAAGGTCGTGCCCCTTGCTCTGCGCAAGATCCCGGAAAGGCTCGGCGGTGTCCGCGACTGCTTCACTGAGGGGGAAAGGCTCCATCTTCAGCGGGGAGACCCCCTCGTCCATGCGGGACAGGGTGACCAGCGCATTGACCAGCGCTGTCAGCTTTTCGGTCTGCGCCTGCGCCTTGTCGATCCATTTCTGCTTGCCGGTCTCCATTTCCAGCACGCGCAGACAGGTGGAAATGACCGTGATGGGTGTCTTGAGCTCATGGCTGGCATCGGTGATGAACTGCTTTTGTTTTTCGGCGCTGCGAACCACCGGGTCGATGGCGCGGCGGGAGAGCAGCACCACCAGCACTACCACCAGTAGGATGCAGGCGGCATCCGCAGCAAGGCTCCACAGCAGCACCAGTCCCACCGCGCGCAGCTGCTGGTAGCCGTCCAGAAATACCGCCATGTTGCGCCCCTCGCCGGTGCGGGTGACGTAGTACCGGTAGCTGCCGTAGCTGCCGTAGCCCGCGCCGTGCGCCACGGCAGCGGCAAGATAAGGCGTGATGTCCTCCTCGGTGACCGAGGCGATATTTTGAAGATCTGCGTTCACCAGCGTGCCGTCATCCTGATACCGCAGCACAAAGTACCGGGTGGAGTAGGGCGTCTCGGCGGTAAAGCTGCCGTCCCGCGGCGGCTGCGGTGTCTTGGGCGGGGCAGCGGGTGCTTCCCCGGCGGGACGGTAGGCGGGGATGGTACCCTGATTGCTGGTGATGAGCTGCAGCATATCCCGCAGCTCCCGGGTGGTGGAAACGTAATTTGCGGTGTTCAGCAGCACAGTCAGCAGCAGCATCACCGCCGTGACCGACAAAGTGGCAATGCGGATGAACCGCCTGCGCAGCCGCCGGATCATGCTTCTTCCTCCAGCGCATAACCAAGACCTCGGTTCGCACGCAGGACAGCGTGTGAGCCGAGGTTTTTCAGTTTTTTGCGCAGGTTGGAGATGTTTACCCACACTACATTGATCTCGGCTTCGTTCTCCCAGCCCCACACCAGCTCAAGGATGCGTTCGGCAGAAAACACCATGCGCGGGTTGCGCAAAAACAGCTCCATCACCTGATATTCCCGCCCGCTCAGCCGCACAGACTGCCCGTGGCTGGTCAGAAAACCGGTGCCCGGGTCCAGCGTCAGGTCGCTGAAAGCCAGCTGGGTGGGCTGGTAGGCGCTGGCGCGGCGCAACATGGCGCGCACCCGGCTCAGCAGCTCGTCCGGGTCAAAGGGCTTGGGCAGGTAGTCGTCCGCTCCGGCGTTGAAGCCGGTAATGCGGTCGTCCGTCTCGCCCTTGGCGGTCAGCATCATGATGGGGGTGGATACCTTTTCTGCCCGCAGCTTTTGCAGTACCTCAATGCCGTTCATCTTGGGCATCATCACGTCCAGAATAATGGCGTCGTACTGTTCCTGCGTGGCGGCTTCGTAGGCATCAAAGCCGTTGTGCACCGTTTCCACCGTAAAATGGTTCTTTTCAAAAAAGACGCTCAGCACCTCGGCAAGGTCCTCTTCGTCCTCTGCGATCAGCAGCCGCACTGCGCATTCCTCCTTTTTGTATTTCTGACCCCAGTATAGCGCAGCAGCCGCCTGCTGCGCAATCTTTTTTTACAGCAGCTCCATGCCGGGGCTGCTTTCCCACCCGCAGGTGATGTTCAGGTTGCCGTTGCGGCAGCGCAGCGCGTCCAAAAAGGCCTTGGGCGGCACGTCCTCCGGCAGAAGAACGGCATATTCCAGTTCATACAAAGTACCCATGTTGCTGGTCTTTACTCGGGTCAGGGTGCAGCGCCGGGTATACTGCGCAAAAATGTCATCAAACAGGCCGTCATAGTCCAAGCTTTCCGGGATGGTGATCTTCAGCACCCGGGCGGCGGTTTTCTGTTCACCAAAGCCCAGCGCGGTCAGGCCAAGCAATGCACCGGCCAGCAGCACAAAGGCCAGCACGGCAAGCCCCAGCAGCCCCATGCCGGTGGCAAGCCCCAGCGCCATGGCAAGGAACAAGACCCCGATCTCCCGGGCAGTGCCGGGGGCAGAGCGGAACCGCACCAGACTGAACGCGCCCGCCACCGCCACGCCGGTGCCGATGTTGCCGTTGACCAGCATGATCACCAGCTGCACCACGGCGGGCAGCAGCGCCAGCGTGACCGCGAAGCTGGAACTTGTTTTTTGCCGGTAGCCCGCCACAAAGGCAAGGCCGATGCCCAGCACCAGCGAGACCGCCGTGCACAGCAGAAAGCTTTGCAGGGTGATAGACGTACCAATTACAGATTCAAGCACAGGGAAAAACCTCCTTTAAGGGTACAGGCTGCTCGCGCAGCAGATGATGGCAGTAGCAGCTGCCGTATTTGGAAAAGGAGACCGGTACAGCCCCGGCCTCGGCCAGTGCGTGGGCAAGCAACAGCGGACAAACGCCCGGCAATTTGACTTCCAGCAGTACCCGGTCGTCCGGCAGCAGGGGTGCGCCGTGGTCTCCGGCGCTAAGCTCCAGCTGGGTGGTGCGCCAGCGGATGTTGGTGTCGAAGGTGATGCGCAGTTCCGGGTCGGCTACCCCCGCAAAGGCGATGCGGTCGTACCCGATAAACACCCGGGGACGGGCATCGTACAGCTGCTGGAACCATGCGATCTCCCGGCCAATCTGTCCGTAGTCGGCAAGCGATTGCTGCCCCGCCAGCAAAGGCTGTACCTCGGCGGCGGGCACGGTGATGCGGCGCTTGTACACTACGCCTTTGTATTTCTTTTTCAGCTCGGCAAACACTTTGCCGTCCGGCGCGGGCACGCCGTAGCTGCGCACCCGCAGCTTTTCCTTGTATACCGGCTTTTCCAGCGAGGCGCGGATCAGCCGCCAGTCCGGGGTGTCGTAATAAAGGTTGCAGATAGTATACTTGCCGTAAAAATCCATCTTGATATACGGCGCAATTATCTGCAGCAGGGCTTTTTGCCCCGCCGGGGTGAGAAAATATTTTTTCTCGTACCGCTCAAAGCAGTTCTGAATGGGTTGGGACATTGCCTGTCACCTCCTGTGCAAACAGCATACCGCCCCAACCTAAAAGCAACTTAAAGGAAATTTGCGGGTTTTCTTTAGGTTTGTTTTAGGTTCGCCGGGTATACTGTGGCCATCCTCAAAGCAAACCATTGACCGTAAGGAGGTTTTTCTGATATGAAATACGCAAACCGACCGCTTGCTCTTCTGGTAGCGGGCGCGCTGGTGGTCACGCTGGCGAGCTGCAGCAGCAGTGCCGTTTCCACCATCACCGCATCCTCTGCTGCCGGTACCGTCCTTTCTGCAACAGAGAGCGAGTTTTCGCTGGAAGGCGCTACCGCATTTACCTTTACAGACAGCGGCATCTCCGCTGTCGAGGGGGATTATAACGGCTACACCATCGAGGGCACAGCCCTGACCATCAGCGCCGCAGGCACTTATGTAGTGTCCGGCAGTTGCGCAGACGGCAGCATTACCATAAAAGCGGACACGGAAAATGTAACGCTGGTGCTGAACGGTCTGGAACTGACCAGCACCACCACCGCACCCATCGTGTGCGGCAAGTCCACCGGGGTGACCATCGCGGTGCAGAGCGGCATCCAGAACACCCTTGCTGATACCGCTGCCAATAATAAGGACAGCGAAAACGCCAGTGCAGACGCCGAGAGCGCCGTGCTCAAGTGCAAGGACGGCGCACAGGTGGTGCTGTGCGGCAGCGGTACGCTGAACATCTCCGCTGCCGGGAAAAACGGCATCAAGTCCGGCACGGAAAACGAGGGTAGAGAAGCCAGCTTGACTATCCGGGAACTGACCTTGAACATTGATGCCCCGGTGAACGATGCCATCAACGCTGAGCAGACCCTGAATGTGGAAAGCGGCACGCTGAATATCTCTGCCGGGGATGACGCGCTGCACAGCGACTATACCTTAAATATCGGCGCAGAGGACACCGCCGGGCCTACGATTACTATTTCCACCTGTAACGAGGGACTGGAAGGTGCAACGCTGAACGTGTTCTCCGGTACCATCGATATCACCGCCACGGACGACTGTCTGAACGCCGCCAACGGTGATTTGACCGACTACGATTTCAGCATGAACATCTCCGGCGGCACGATTACCGCCTACACCTCCGGGGGTGACGGTTTTGACTCCAACGGCAGCCTGACCATCTCCGGCGGCAGCATTGCCGTGTGGACGGCAAACACTGCCGATAACCAGCCGCTGGATGCGGACGGTACGATCACCATCACCGGCGGCACGGTGCTGGCAGCAGGCGGCAGCGCGGGTATGGGCTATACCATCGACGCTTCACAGGGCTATGTGACCTATGGCGGCGGCATGGGCGCAGACAGCACCGTGCGCCTGACCAAAGACAGCGCTTTTGCCATCACCGATGCCAGCGGCAACACCGTATACAGCGGTACTGCCCTGTGCGATGCAAACTATGTGTTCTACTGTGCACAGGATGTTACCGCCGACAGTGACTATATGCTCACCACCGGCAGCACTACCCTTACCACCGCCACTGCCCAGACCGGCAAATCCAGTGCAAGCTTTGGCGGCATGGGCGGCGGACAGAACGGTATGACCCCGCCGGACGGTACAAACGGGCAGACTCCGCCCACCATGAACGGCAGCGCACCCGGCGGGCAAACCCCTGATGGGCAGGGCGGCACACCGCCGGAAAAGCCCACGGGCACACCCTCCGGCAACCCGCCGCAAATGCTCGCCCAGAACAATGCCACTTCCCAGGCTGAAACAACAGCAGCCGTATAAGTTTCTTTTTTCTTTCTTCTTTTAAGCACAGAACGCTCCGACCCTTCTGCGTGGGGTCGGAGCGTTCTGCTTTTGCAAATAAATAAAAGAAAAAGCGATGACCCGTGCAGGTGGGTCATCGCTTTTCTCGTCCCTTGCGGGACAGGCAGGGTAAATGATAAGAAGGTAAATGAAGAAAATAGCAAGGTTAAAAACAAAGGCGTGTGCGGAGCCGAATTTGCTGCTCCAAAGTGAAGATGTATCCAAGTTTCGCTTTTGTTGGATACAACATACCACTTCAGAACAAAAATTGCAAGAGGTTTTTTAAAATTTTTGCCCAAAATTACGCGGGAAATCGCATTTTTGTAGAAACGCACAAATTTTACGGAAAGTTCCCGACAAACTGACGAACAAGCATAAAAACGGAACAACAGCCGCAAGACCGCACCGGGACACCTTTATAAAACCGGCGGGCAATGGAACGCAGGCATGGAAAGCTGATTTTCGTGGGATATAGCCTGCACCGCTTTACAAGCAGCCGGGGGTGTGTTAAGATGGACACATCTGCTGCAACCGGAAAAATACACGCTCCGGGCAGCGGCGGTGTACCGAGGAAAGTGCCCGGTGCCGGGAGGGGAGAAACGAATGACAAAGCTACTGCATGGCAATAAAAAAAACAGCCTGAACGGCGGGCGGGAGCCGCTGTTCAGCCAGAAGGAGCTGCTGGTATTGGCTGTTCCGCTGTTGGTGGAGCAGCTGCTGGAAGTGACGGTGGGCATGGCCGACACCATGATGGTGTCCCGCTGCGGCGAGGCGGCCATCTCCGGCGTCAGTCTGGTGGATATGATCAATAACCTTATCATCGTGCTGTTTGCGGCGCTGGCTACCGGCGGCGCGGTGGTGGTAAGCCAGTATCTGGGCGCAAAGGACAGGCCGGACGCCGACAAAAGCGCCGGTCAGCTGCTGCTGCTCAGCGGCTTGTCCGGCGTGGTGATCGGGGCGGTATGCTTTGTGCTGGCACGCCCCATGATCCGGCTGTTCTACGGCTCTATTGACGCCGATGTGCTGGATGCGGGCGTGAAATATTTGCAGATCATCGCCCTCAGCTACCCGTTTCTGGCGCTGTACAACGGCGGTGCGGCATTGTTCCGCAGCATCGGCAACTCCAAGATCTCCATGCAGATCAGCTTTCTGATGAACATCATCAACATCGTGGGCAACGCGGTGTGCATCTTCGGCTTCAAAATGGGAGTGGACGGTGTAGCGTGGCCCAGCGTGGTGTCCCGCGTGGTGGCTGCGGCGCTGATCTTACGCAAGTGCTACCGGGAGGATGCAGTGCTTTCTGTGCCAAAGACCCTGCGGCTGGACGGCGGCATGGCAAAGCGCATTCTGGGCATCGGCATCCCCTCGGCCTTCGAGAACAGCCTGTTCGAGGCCGGGCGCATTCTGGTGGTGAGCATGATCTCCACCTTCGGCACGGTGCAGATCGCAGCCAACGCCGTGGCCAACAATCTGGACGGCATGGGCGTCATCCCGGGCAAGGCCATCAGTCTGGCCATGATCACGGTGGTGGGGCGCTGCATTGGTGCCGGCGACCACGAGCAGACTGTTTACTACACCCGCAAGCTGCTGCTGTGGGCTTACATTACAATGGGGCTTTCCAACGGAGCGATCTTGCTGTTCCTCCGGCAGCTGGTGGGCATCTACGCCCTTTCCGGCGAGACGATGGAGCTGGCCATCACACTGGTCACCATCCATGCGGGCTGCGCCATCATTTTCTGGCCGCTGTCCTTTGTGCTGCCCAACGCCCTGCGCGCGGCAAACGATGTAAAATTCACCATGGTGGTGTCCATCCTCAGCATGGCATGCTGGCGGCTGGGCTTCAGCTATCTGCTGTGCGTCCGCATGGGCTGGGGTGCTGTGGGCGTGTGGGTGGCCATGGTCATCGACTGGACCTGCCGCGTGACCTGCTTTGTGCTGCGCTTCCGCAGCGGCGCATGGAAAACAAAATATCAGGCATAACATAAGGAGAAGAGTATGAAACTGATCAGCTGGAACGTGAACGGTCTGCGCGCCTGCCTGACCCACGGCTTTGCCGAGAGCTTTGCCGCGCTGGACGCGGACATCTTCTCGGTGCAGGAGACCAAGATGCAGCCGGGACAGGCGGATTTTGCGCCGGATGGCTACACGGAATACACCTATTCAGCCGAGAAAAAGGGCTACTCCGGCACAGCCTGCTGGTGCAAAACGGAGCCGCTGGCAGTGACCACCGGCATCGGGCTGGAACAGCACGACCACGAGGGGCGGGTGCTGACGCTGGAATACCCCGGTTTTTATCTGGTAAACTGCTACACCCCCAACAGTCAGGATGGGCTGAAGCGGCTGGACTACCGTATGGAGTGGGAGGACGCCTTCCGGGCGTACCTGCTGGCGCTGGATGCAAAAAAGCCGGTGATCCTGTGCGGCGATTTAAACGTGGCGCACACTGAAATGGACATCAAAAACGCCAAGACCAACCGCATGAGCGCGGGCTTTACCGATCAGGAGCGCGCCAAGATGACCGAACTGCTGGCGGCGGGTTTTGCGGACAGCTTCCGGGTGGTGCACCCGGATGAGGTGAAGTACAGCTGGTGGAGCTATCGCTTCCACGCGCGGGAAAAGAACGCGGGCTGGCGCATCGACTATTTTATCGTTTCCCGGCGCATTGCAGACCGCATCCGCGCCGCCGAGATCCACAACGAGATCTTTGGCTCCGACCATTGCCCGGTGGAGCTGCAGATCGACCTGTAATATAAGGAGAAGCCAATGCTGAAAAATTATCTTCTGATCTTCTTTATCTCTATGGTGCCCATCATCGAGCTGCGCGGGGCTATCCCCATCGGGCTGGGCATGGGGCTGCCGGTGCTGCCCACCTACCTTTTGTGCGTGCTGGGCAATATGATCCCGGTACCCTTCATCTATCTGTTTGCCCGCAAGTTCCTCATCTGGGGTTACCACAAGCCCCTTATCGGCCCCATCTGCCGCTTTTGCATCAACAAGGGCGAAAAGGGCGGACGCGCACTGGAGGCCAAGGCGGGCAAGGGCCTGACCGTGGCGCTGCTGCTGTTCGTGGGCATCCCGCTGCCGGGCACCGGCGCGTGGACGGGCACGCTGGCAGCCTCCATTCTGGATATGAAGTTCAAGGA
>OLGM01000933.1_pt1 | contig 15313 bp, 18 predicted proteins | sample 1606001 | NCBI WGS metagenome assembly OLGM01 (sample SAMN03283294) | human gut metagenome | biome: human-associated habitat; material: feces | host: Homo sapiens | place: Peru | collected 2012
ATTAGCAGTTCTCAGCGAAGTACTTAATGGTACGGACCATCTGAGAGGTGTAGGAATTCTCGTTGTCGTACCAAGACACGACCTGAACCTGATAGGTGTCGTCGTAGCTACGCTAATTTTCCACACATTTTTTGTGATCGTTCATAATTTCGAAACAACAGTTACAGTACCACAGCATACCGTTGTCGTACCAAAACCGGCTTGTTCGTACCAAGATTATACCACGTTTCAGCGTTATTTTCAAGTTTTTTCGCAATTTTGAGTTTTGGGGATGTTTTTGCTTTTTATGCGCATGAATTTTTCATGTGATATCGCGCGCACTCCTCGGAGCGTCCGGGGCCCGGGGCTCCCGCCGGGGGCGTTCGCCCTGCCCAGATGCGCTCCTCTGCTGCCTCTCTTACTAAAATTTCACCGGAAGTGATTTTGGGAGATGGTGTGGGAAATAGTGTATTTTTGTTCGATATGGAACATTTATCATCTTGCGCACTGTCAGTTGCCCACATACGCACCCGCATATCAGTCCTTGGAAACATACCCGCACTTATTCATTTTACGCTTTGCCTCGTCAGGCATATCGAGGAGTCCAAACCGATAGAACATGCCGTAGATGTAAGTCACGCCCCGGATATCGCCCAGCGCTTTCGGTCGTTCAACTACTTCTCCTACCTTTTTAATATTGCTCAGTGCCAGCAATACAGAGCTCCACGCAAGACTTTTGCTGTTCTCCCGGCGGTCGATCCAGAGTTCCTTTGTGTATTCGCCGCTTCTGCCTTTTCGTATTTCATAAGAGAATGGCAAGCCGGAATAGGTTTTAAAACGCACTTTTTGATAGAGTAGAACTGTCTCCCACAACTGTTCCTCTGTCGGCGCTGCTCGCAGTTTCTTCGTTGCCCGATATCTCCGCTGCCGCTCTGCTCCTGCACTGATCTTCTCTGTGGAGGTCGTGCTTGGGAAATACACGCCCTTTTCATATGGCAGGTACGAGGTGACGGAGGCTTTGGACAGCTTGAGCTCTGATGCGGTGGAGAGGATTGCGTCTTTATAGCTTTGGATTTCTCTATACTTGTAAAAGGTGTGCTGCACCGTCTCCGCTATCAAGCTTCCAGTCTTTACGTTCTGAGCGGTAGTTTTCTCTGATGACAGAGAATCCCAGCTTGTTCATATAGAAATCCTTTGCGGCTTCGTAGTCAGATACGATGATTGCAATATGATGTATTTTTGATAAATTCATTTTTTCTCACGCTCCATTACTTTTATTTCCGTTGCAAACTATACAAAAGCCTTCAAAAATTACCGTGTGAACTCCTGGAGTTCAGTTTGTCCACACGGCATATCATCAAAACTTGATCACTTTCGGCTCATGGGTGAAAGAACTAATGGTAGCCACACCATTCTTAAAGTAGAAGACTTCAGTGTTGCCATCATCTGCCGCATACATCTTCTTCAATCCGGGATAAGCGTCCAGCATGGACTGTCTTGCTTCCAAACGGTCATCCTCTACCAGTTCGCCGGCAACGCGAATCCACTCGCCGCCCTTAAATGCACACAGTTCTACTTTCGGATTGGCATGCAGCTGCTTGGAAACATCCTTCTTCTTGCCAGTCTGGATGTACAGCTTGCCTTCAAAAATATGTGCCGTGCCAAACGGACGCACTCTCGGCTGGTCGCCTTCGACTGTTGCCAAGTAATATGTTTCAGCTTCTTTTAAGAACTTTACGATTTCTTCCATTTTATTCTTTCCTTTCCCACACAGTCGTATGTGATTTATAAGTTTTATGGTTTTATTTCAGCTTTTCCAGAATCTCATCCGCGCTCATGCCGCTTGCCAGCAACTTCTTCAGCACAGCCTCTGCTTCGGTCTTCTTAGCTTCTTCAGCGGCCTTAGCATCTGCCTTTGCTTTCTTCGCTTCCAAGGATGCCACTTCTTTTTCGGCCTTCTTCAGAGCAGTCTTCTTTTCTTTTAGGTCAGCCTTCAAAGTGTCAATGTTAGCGGTAATGGATGCGATCTCGGCTGTGAGTGCTTCCTTTGCGGACTGCTTTTCTGCAATCTGTGTTGCAAAATCTGCAGTCACAGTTTTGGGCTTATTCTTACTACCTTTAGATCTGGGCATAGTACACAAACCTCTTTCCAAAATTATAATCATTTAAATTAAGTATTGTGTAGGTATGAGAACAACATAAAAGTCTCTTTTTTTAGTATATCACAAAACTATACTCTTTTACAGACGCTTTCTTGCCTTCATCGTCGCATAGTACACCAAACCACCTACTACTCCGCCGACTGTGTTATAGAAGATGTCTGATAGCTGGAACGTTCCCAATCTAAGTAATAATTGTAGCATCTCAATGCTTACCGAGAAGATAAACGCTATCTTTCCACTTTGCCACAGCATCTTCTTCCAGCTGTTTCCTATCTTTTCTTCGAATGTCCACATCACTACAGAACTAAACGGCACCATCATGATCACATTCTCGATGCACTCGGTGGTCAGCTTCTGTTCGCCGTTCACGGTTTCCCAGATGCCCCAGCCACCCATGACATTAGATAAAGGATTCAGCCACAGATTCCGATTCAGTAACGTTCTGAACAAGATCATGGAAGTCACAAAAGCCAACAAGAACAATTTCCGAAATAACACGCTCTCTTTGAATTTCTGATACCAAGTCACTATGGCGTTCTTCCAGCCTTTGCCGGCATCTTGAGGCTCATACGCATACAGGTAGAAAAACATTGCCAGAAAGGACAGCAAGAGTGAAAATCCAAATGGCTCATACAGAGCAGTCAGGATGTTTGTGAGGATTTTGGCCAATACTTTTATTATTTCCATTACAAATCACTGAACAAGTCAGCCTTGTACACACCGTTCTCCAGCATCTTCTTAAAGCTATCCTTTACTGCTGCGACATCCTCATGGTAAGTCATGCCATACCAGGTATCGTTGGTTTTCAGAACCTTTACAGACATCTTTCCCTGCTCCAGCAATTCACCGATGAAGATAGGGATCAAATACTCTGCTTTCAGAGGATTGCCCGGGACTTCTTTCTCAAAGAACTCTTTGAAGCCCTCTTCCAGTACATCCAGAAAATCAGGTGTCAGTCCCCACATATTCATGGATACCAGAGAATTCACATCCACAGCCACTCCGTCTGCATCTGCTCCAGTCACAATCTTTACAATGTTCTTTGTCTCCACAACCTCAGTCAGATTATTCTGCTCATCCATCTTGCAGATGCCACGAGTTACACCGCCATTATCGGACAATGTGTTCTTCAGCACAAATCCCGCCATGCAAGACTTGCCACCATTCACCAAATACTCATGGACGGCTTTGAAGCCTTCTTTTCCATAGTAATCATCTGCATTGATCACGATGAACGGGGTATCAATCACGTTTTTCGCAGCAAGCACAGCTTGACCGGTTCCCCACGGCTTTGTACGGCCCTCCGGCAGATTTCCAGGGATATCGTTAATATCTTGGAAAGCATAATTCACCGTCACATCATGGGCAACGCAGATAGCTTTAATACGCTCACCGATAACCGCTTTGAACTCCTTCTCGATATCCTTGCGGATGATAAATACCACATGATTGAAGCCAGCCTCAATCGCATCATGGATGGAATAGTCCATGATGATATGTCCAGCATCATCGACTGGCTCTAACTGCTTGATTCCCGTTCCGAAGCGGCTACCGATACCAGCAGCCATGATAAGTAATGTTGTATTCATTGTTTTTTCTCCAAGTTTTTTCTATCAAATTGATTTTATCATAGTTTTTATTCTTCACATCTCTGCCGATCATAGATCGTTGCCTAGGCAACTCCGCTCTCTAATGTATCTTGCATAGCTTTTATCTTTAGTACATTTGTAATATATCAAGTTTAGTACCAGGTGTCTGGCACGTAATCTTAGTCTGGCACCAATGTGGTCTTATTCTAAAAACATAGATTGTTCTTTCTTCATCGCGGAATATGTTTTTCAATAAATTCAGAAACAATCATTTTGTATTTTTCAGGATCTGTTCTATAGCATCCAGTATGCTCTGCCTCAGAAACTATGTACAACTCTCTTTCACTTTTGCAACTATTGTAAATTTTATACGCCATAGATACCGGTGCTTTCTTATCCTTGTCTCCATGAATAATTAGAACTGGCACACTTGTCTTAGACACTGCGGCACATGCGTTTGCTTCTTTCAAGTCAAATCTGCCCCAAATTTTTGTTCCTGCATTCACTATCCGAGGGAATAAATCTGTCAGTAATTCAAAACAAAGTTTCTCTTTACTGTCTATTTTTATCATCTCTAATGGTGATGTAAACCCAGCATCATCAATAATTCCACAAACTGATTCCGGCAATTCTAAATCACTACTCATCACTGCTACCGTTCCTCCCATGGAAATTCCCATAAGGAATATAGGTACCTGTTCTCCAAATTCAGAATCCACCCAATTTGCCCACTCACGACAGTCGTATCTTTCTAAAACGCCAAGTGTTGAAACGTCACCTTCACTTTCATTGTGTGCTCGTAAGTTCACCAACAGAAGATTCCATTCTTTTTCTTCTGTTATTCTATAGATTGGCACACTATTCGTATAACAATTACCCCAAAGCCCATGAAAAAAGATTATGACTGGCGCATTTTTCTTTCTTTCATAATAGTGACCAACTAATTGTACTCCATCAGATGCCGTAATTGTAATTTTTCTATTTGGCTCATTTTTTATTTTATATGCCTCTGTAAGAATTTCATACTGCCAGTCATCAGCAATTCCTAAATCTGGCCATCGAATTTCTCTTCTCAGGCAGGCTTTCTGAAAAGAGTATTTACTTATTCCCAGCAGTGCCAATATTCCAATACTTAAAATCAACAGGATTATTAAAATTCGTCTTCTATTTACACATGTTTTCATCATCGCAATTCCCATACATTGTACAGAATCTCCATATCACTTAGCCGAATTTATCAAAGAGAAGTTGCAATATTCTAACACCACAATCATGTTTTCATTTGACCGATAATCAGATTCAAATCGTGTTTATTTATAAATGTCCTACATTAATCCAACTTCTTTTCTGTATTCCACGCAGCCATTTTATAATTATCTCTACAGGTTCTTTATTTTCCACTAACAAAAATGTGGATTTTTAACTTTGACTCAGTATTGTAAAAACACTCCATATGCGAGCAGAAATTTTAGCATATTAGCCTTTACTAATCTCAGTTACTGATGCGTTTAAGCAGTATTTTAATTCCCTTTCGCGTTTCAATGTTATAAAAAATAGCATTTATTAAAACAACAACTATTGATACAACCAAGAAAACGACTATTGCATAGTACCTGGGGTCTGGCACGTAAATTTGACACTCTAATTCGACAGCATTCGACTTTTTAGTCATATTTTGTTCATTTTGCGTTTACAGTTTAGTACCTGGGTCGAGTAGACGTACCTTTCACAAGGTACGCCCCTCACAGATCCGGACGTGCGGCTTTCCCGCATCCGGCTCTTCATATGGCTAATCGTATGTCTGATCTCTGTGTATCTGACACTTTTCTCCTTGAAATCAGTTTCCTCGTCATGCCAATCTCTGTGTATTGGGCAAGTTTCTTTCTCGGATATTGCCACATGTAGTTCCCTTCCCTCCAGCGGCATTACCCACCTTCAACGGTACTATGGAACTATCCGACTACCTATATTTCTTTTGTCTCTCTTTCTTTTATTGACAAGACATACTCTGCTCCTTTTTTTCTAAAGCTGAGAAAATATAGGCTCTCTCCAGTTGATGTGCAATCCTTGTATTACATGAACAGGTCCTTCCGACGCCGCGGAGCTGTGTGAAATCTCACCTTAACGATAAACCCACATGTTGCCTTCCCCTCAGACCACAGAGTCGGCACTCCGATTTATGGTATTTCGGCGCTCAATTGCTGTCCCTGCAACCTTGCTGTCTACGCTTAGCCCATTACATTACTGTAACACACTCAAGACTCGCTTCAAATGCTGTGGTTAGCAGCTTATTTGACGGGATTTCCACCCGCCGGATTGTACACCCTTTGCTGGACGCACGGTCTGGCACTTTTTTAAGTACCAGGGTCTGGCACTTGGAATGTAGCACTCGAACATCTAGCTAAATGGCATTGCCAATGTGCCCATACTACGCAAAATGTAAACTTTTGTTTATAGAACTTTTACACTGTTCCGCAGGGAGTTCAGCCAGACCTCGGCCAGTGCCTCAAAGGTCAGGTCGGTTCTTTTCAGGTTGTAGAAACCAGCTTCCGCTTTTTTCAGAATCAGTACTTGCTTGACCTCTGCATAAACCGTGCCATAGATATAGCCCCACTGGATTTTTCCTTCCGGCGTGCGTGCCTTGATGTACCGGCCTTCCCACCGGCCATCTTTGCGTTTATGTATGTTTTCTCCCCGTCGTGCCATTTCTGTTTCCTCCCACAGATTGGACACCCATCTGACCACTTATTCTGTCCATCTTCGTTTTAGGCCGGCTTTTTCATGCAGAACTGGGCAATGTGCAAAAAAGTTTCGGCTCCTACGAGTTTTTTCTAAGCGCAGGTGGGATACATTTGTAAAGATTTCTATTGAATCCCAGATATATCCATGATAAAATAATAAGAGAATTCAGACAATCTTATTTAAAGTTGGTATCCTCCATTTTCCATGTGGAGGATACTTTTTTATTCTTCAGGTATTGTTTTCACAACGCAAAAAAGGCCCCCGCCCATCACATTTCTGTGAAAGGCAGAGGCCTTTTGCCGCTAGGTTTCAATTCAGTCTGGGGAGATCGAACAACATTCGCATTTTAGCGGGTCATATTTTTTCTGTTTACCAGTTCTATGGGATTTCCAGTGGTCTACTGCACTGCGCAAATAAAAAGCTCCCGACAATCGCCGGAGGCATAGCATAAATCTAACAAAAGCTCATTTTCTTTTAAAAACCGTGCAAAGTGTAATAGAGTGTGTATTTCTGCTTGCAAAGGAAAAAGTTACAACAATATTGTTCTCACTGTTTGTCTATCCTACTTCTTGTGTTACCAGCATTCGGCAACGATTCACCAAAAAAATAAAAACACCCTTCCTCTCACGGAAACCCGCAAAAGGAAGGGTGTTGAACTCATTATCCTGTTGTCGTACCAATCACAGCATGTTCGTACCAGCGAAGCCGGTAACAGCTGTCATTCAGCACGGCACCTCAAGCACTTTTGAGCGTAGAGCTGTGATTAGCAGTTCTCAGCGAAGTACTTAATGGTACGGACCATCTGAGAGGTGTAGGAGTTCTCGTTGTCGTACCAAGACACGACCTGAACCTGATAGGTGTCGTCGCATCATCGTAAGTTTTTACCCTATTTATACGGATTTCCGTACTTTTGACATTCAACAGTTGTCGTAGCAGAATCAACCGTTGTCGTACTAAAACATAAGATATAGTAGAGAACTATTCTTATTTTTCTCCATCACCTTCTTTGTGCTTATATCAGAACAACGATTGATTTATCCATGCTATGTTGTTTCATTTTAGCATATCAGCGATGAAATCAAGATTTTATCACCACATCAACCATCTTTAATCTAACAAGAAAATCTTTCTTCAAATCGTCAACTCTTAGAGATTTTCTATGTTTTACGCCATCTTATCCCATTAAACCATCAAGCGATATATCGTTGAGCCATTTTCTGTGTCGTGTCTGGTTAGTGGCTGTATACCACTTTTTACAAAAAAGATTCTCAGAATTTGGAAATTCAGCCTTTTCAATTTTCTTTCTGTTCGTACCGCTTCACCAACTTATAAAAAGTAGTCCGCTTCGTCCCCATCTTCTCCATTGCTGCCGTTGCGGTTATCTCGCCGTTCTTCCACGCCTTGTAGGTTTCTTCCCATTCTGCCGGATACTGTGCCTTTGGCCTACCGAACTTCACACCTTTGCTCTGTGCTGCTGCAATTCCCATCTCTTGCCGCTTGTGGATGTTTTCTCTTTCCTTCTGGGCTGTATAACTTAGAATCTGCAACACCAAATCGGCAATGAATCGGCGGTCAAGATTATCTGTGTTCTTGCTCGTGTCCAACATCGGCATGTCAATCACACGAATATCAGCTTTCAGTTCATGCGTGATGTACTGCCATTGCTCTTGTATCTCCGTATAGTTTCGCCCCATCCGGTCAAGAGAGGATACAACAAGCAAATCACCTTCACGAAGAACAGGTGCAGTGTCCAGAGTTCCAACAAGTGTATTCCAACTTCTACGGTTGAAGTTCTTTCCACTTGCTTTGTCGAAGTAGATATATCTTTCATCAACTCCGGCTTTTTTCAAATCAATTATCTGTCTATCCAAGTTTTGCTCTTTTGTGCTTACTCTTGCATATCCGTACACCATTCTGTAACACCGTCCCTTCGTCTATTATTATATTCGTTATGTTCGTAAAAGTCAATATATTTTAGGAACATTCATAAAGTATTGCAACACATGTTTAAGTACAGTGTACTTCCTGCTTTTTCCGCTCTTTTGAGCAAGTATGTGATTGTTCCCCAAATCGTACCTTTTTGAACACACTTTCCCCTTCTTTCTATAACTCCTGTATCCTTCCCTTATATATACGGTAGTACTGCCTAACACGCCATGATGCAAAAAGCCCCCGGCATACCGCCGGGAGCATAGCATAATCTAACAGAAAATTTTTCTTGTGTACAGATTACATTTTCTTTAACAATTCCGCTTTCTTCTGCCGAAACTCATCTTCTGTTAAAATTCCCTGTTCTTTCAATTTGGATAATTTTCCCAGTACGTCAAATACATCTGTTTCTTCGTTAGCTGTATTCACTGTTTCAGTACGCACACATTTTTCTTTTTCAGGGATTAAAGTTTTGAAAACAGCGTAATTTTCAAGAGGAAATGCAAGTTGCGTAGTCCTTCCATCCTTTGTATACTGAATACTTACGTTTCGTTCATCGTGCTTAATTTCCTCTGAATGTACTTCTGTCGGGTTTGCCATAAGTGCCGCTCCTAGTGGCCCTGCCAGCCAGTACCCCAAAGCTGCACCACCTACACCGCTATTTCCACCGCTCACTTTGGTTTCATGCCGAATGCTACCGCTCTGTTCAAAGAAGTCAATATTTCTAATTGGAACAATTTCTTTTTGTGATTGTATAACTCCTGCCCCATAATTTGAAAAAGTATCTATAATAGGAAAAAACACAAGATTGTCTTGCTCTTTATAGACATAAAACGAATATCCAGAAAAAGTCGAAATCACTTCTTTCTTTTGTTCGTTCGTCAGTTCCTTAGTCTTTACTTGATATTCTTTTTCTTTCACTTCATTGATTGCAGAAGCTATATCTTGTTGCAGTATATCCATTGCTCTCTGTCTAAATTGTTCAGGTCTATCACTAGATTTCAGTACTCCCCAAAACAAAATCCAGCCAATTAAACCTATTGACGATAGCCCTCCTGTTATCAACGACAGCATTCCACCCTCATCTGCAACGATTGCTGCTATCACCAAAGATGCTAAGAACAATATAAGAAGAGCCATTTGTATTTCATGCAGCTTTTGATAAGTGCAAGAATACTTAGCAACAGAATCATCATAGTTGTAGGTTTGAACTTTGCTAGAACTATGAGAACACCTTGGGCATCTTCTTGCATCTTGCTCTGTAACTGCGAAAATCCTTCCACACTCTGGACACTTTAACACCTTGTAACCTTTACTTGCCCCTAAGTAACCAAACGCTTCACCTTCAAGAGTGTTCGCACTTGGAAATTTTTCAAGTTGATATTTCAAAACAAGCCCTCCTTTTGAAATCACCATTACTTGTACTTGGCAGCATCTTCCTACCGCCTATTTTCTCCATTATACACGAACAAACTACATTTGTATACAGTTATTGTTAACAAATTATAATTGTAGTCTACTAATCTGTACCTTTTCAAGCTACACTTGTATTAGAATGAGAGGTGTAGTATGGAAAACAGTACCGAGAAAAAGTTAATTATTCGTCCCCGGCGGGCTGCACTAGGCAAAACTTCCGTTGTGTCAGTGCGCCTTTCGGATGATATGATAAAACGTTTGGATACTATCACAGACAGAACAGGCCATAGCCGAAATGAGTTGATTCAGTTGTGCGTTGAGTTCGGTCTGGACAACATGGAAATCAAAGAAGATTGATTCTCTAATCTAACAAAAGAATAACACCATAAGGGGCGGCTGCATTTCATTTTGCAGCCGTCCCTTATTATGTCATTGATTATTTTTCAAAATAGAGCATGGTATCCCTATCACAAAACAGTTTTGGGCTTTTCATAATAATGCGTCCATCTTTCCAGTGCCACGCTTTTGAATTGCCGAACACCGCTTCCGGCTTTTTCCTTAAAAATGCAGTAAGCTCTTTTACACTGGTTCCTAAATATTCTGCCGCTTTTTCATTAGATTCAAAAGACACACCTTCTATCCACGGATACGGTTTTCCATTTCTTGCAAACGTGTTCTTATCCCCTGCTTCCTTTTCAATTTGCAAAATCATCTTTCCTGTGATTTTGTCATGCTCTTTTTTGGGCATTGCCGACAGATTTATAATCCGATTGTCCAAACTATCATCAGTCAAATGATGTACTACTCCATTTTCAGGAATTGGGTAAGCTCCGTAAAGTTTCCATACCAAGACATGAGCCAAAACCATTTTTCTCTTATTTTCCTTAACATTCTTTAACCTGTATCTTACATAGAGTTTTTGCCTTCCCGCCTTGTTCGGTTTTTCTTTCAAAAAGCAATAACGCAAAAATCTATTCACATACCAGCTATACACTCTTCCAAATGATGTAATATGATAGTTTGGATACTCTGGCAACACTCCTATTTCTTCATCCCGGTATAGATTTACAGTTGCTTTTCTTCCATTATTAAAGATTTCAGTTTTAATTTCTGGTACACCTTCGCAAAATCTAATTTCCATGATTTTCCTTTCTTGCAAAAATCATACGTCACCCTTTATAAGAGGTACGTTCATTTTTTGCACTCTCAATTATCCAATATGTTTTTCTATTCTCAAAAATTGATTTCAAAATAAATCCAATCTGATTTCTTGTTAGATAATGATTCAACTTTTCAATCTTTCTTTGAAAATGTCCATCTTTTTTATAATCAATAATCCTTACAAGTTCCTCTCTTTCGTCTTTTTCATATCTTCTTCCAATATTTCTTGAAAGATATGAACATATTTTTTCGTTCTTCTTTTTTCTCTCATACCAAATAGCTTTTCTTCCAAGTCTGTTTTCAACCTCTTTATGAAAAGACGTTCCTTTACTCACAATACTTTCGTAAAACTCACAATCACTTTGAATCTTATAGAATGCTGGATAGATAATCTTTAGTTCATTGTCAAAAAAGCAAGGTAATCTTATTTTCAAATACTTCTTCTTAAACTCTTCTAACTGTCCCGCATCTTTTAATAATTCGTACTCTTTTGCTATCTCTACATCTTTTTTATACTTCGTATAGAATCCGCTAATCCTGCCAATGTCATCTAAGAAATATAAATTGATTGTATCATTCTCATTCTGCGAACGCTTGCGCCCTAAGCATTGCATAAACTCAACAATATCTGTCGTTTCAATGATGACGTGTTTAATGCCTTTATCTGTTAGATTTATGCCATTGTCCGAAACTCTTGTTGTAAAGAGTATCCTACAATCAAATCTTTCTCTTTCTATGATTTCATTAAACACCTTCCGTCTTTTCTTATTGCTTGCATCAAGATACGCACTGTTTGGATACTCGCTGTGAAGTTCCTTCAATCTGTCCTTACTATCTGCAAACATCACAATCTTTTCGTCTTCTGGAATCTTGCTGATAATCTCATCAAGAGTATCACGCTTTGTGTAATACTGCACCTCTTTGATATAACTGTAATCAGCTTTGAAAAAATATGCCTTGTCTATTTGCAGATACTTCTTTAACAAATCCGGTGTCGCTGAAAGCAACACAATGATTTTTGAAGTCCGGTATTTTTCAATCAGTTCAATAATGGTTTCGGTGTTCTTATTAAAAGGTGCATCCTGATATAAATAATGTGCTTCATCTAAAATAATGTAATCATACTCGTCAACTTGCTGCATCACCCCTCTTACCTTATCTTTAGTATCCTGCATCGTCCCCAAGTACTCATCATGTTCTAGGCTTTGATATGTTATCAGCTTAATATCCTTTTCTTGCGTCTGTGCCTGTTGCTGTTCTCTCAATGCTACACGATTAGAAAACATCAACATCCGTTTTCCGTTCTCATGAGCATAAGGAAACAGAGTGTTGAATACAAAATAGTTCTTTCCCTGTCCACACCCGGCTTCTATCAGATATACACCTGCTGACCATTCCTTGAAATCGTGAATTTCAACATGGTTTTTCTTATCCACGCATAACACGCCCATTCCTTTCTTTTGTTAGATTATGTTTACTTTTCACTTCATTGCAATAAAGTTCGGCATAGTACAGCTATCAGCAGATAACAAAAAATCCCCTGCCCGATAAGGCAGAGGATTCTAATATATAACTCAAATAACCGTGCTGCCCTGTGAACACAGTATACCACAAAGCAGCCCGATTTGCAACATCTATTTTTAATTTCCCATTTTAGTATACCACACCTTGTCCCAAACGTCAAGTCTATTTAATTACGTTTTTCAAAAAAATTTGCTTGACTATTCCTTGATGATTTCTAAAGCCACTATCTGAGCATCATTCGCCATTACAGATTCATGAGTGGGCTTGTCTGGTTCCCCTTGTCCACAATGTCTTTATCTTTGATGCCCAACAGATACCGTTGTGTAATCATCACATTCACATGACCCATCAACCGGGAAAGGCTGTACAAGTCCAGACCATTCTTCAACTGCATCTGTGCAAATGTGTGTCGGCATGTATGCGGACTAACACGAACTTCGGGTGAAACACCAACTTCAAAAGCTGCTTTCTTCAACATTCGGGCAACTGCTTCATCTGTCAACAGCTTTCCGGTTTTGCTCAAAAAAAGATTTTTCTTGCTAGATTTCCCTTCAAAGTAGTTTTCTCTCACATATAGATACCTTACCAACTGTTTGGACAACATCGGTGACTTTGGTACAACTCTCTCTTTGTTCCCCTTTCCATGCTTAACCACGATGTAATCTTTCTTAATGTCCTCTGGTTCCATCATTATCATTTCATTGCAGCGCATTCCGGTATCAAAGAGCAAAGTTATAATAGTTTTGTTTCTTACTTCCAAGTAATCACACCCGGAATAATAGTGAATCAGTTCTTTCACTTCTTGCGTTGAGAAGGTTTCAATAATGGTTTTTGGCTGTTTTAGATACTTTACCTTTGCTGCCGGATTTCTCCGTTCCTCAATATAATCTTCTTCAACCAGATAATTAAACCATGTCTTACAGGCTTTTAGAATGTCATTTACATAACATGCCGTGTTTCCTGAATCTTGTTTCTGTTTCATGAAGTCCCTGATATGATGGGCTTTTACATCTTCAACTTCTGTTATCTGTTTCAATTCCAAAAACTCCATCAAGAATTTCGTTTCTGCTCGATAATTGCGAATTGACCCTTTTGCCAAGTGTCTGCACTCACAATCAAACAAAAATCCATCCCTTGCTTCTTTTAACAACATAATAAAAACACCCTTTCTCTTACGGAAACCCGCAAAAGAAAGGGTGTTAAACTCATTATACCGTTGTCGTACCAATCACAGCATGTTCATACCAGCAAAGCCGGTATCAACTGTTATTCAGCACGACACCTCAAACACTTTTGAGCGCAGAGCTGTAATTAGCAGTTCTCAGCGAAGTACTTAATGGTACGAACCATCTGAGAGGTGTAGGAGTTCTCGTTGTCGTACCAAGACACGACCTGAACCTGATAGGTATCGTCGTCGATCTTAGCAACCATGGTCTGGGTAGCGTCGAACAGAGAGCCGTAACGCATACCGATGACGTCGGAAGAAACGATCTGATCCTCGTTGTAGCCGAAGGACTCAGAAGCAGCAGCCTTCATGGCAGCGTTGATAGCTTCCTTGGTGACATCCTTGCCCTTGACAACGGCAACCAGCAGGGTGGTAGAACCGGTGGGAACGGGCACACGCTGAGCAGAGCCGATCAGCTTGCCGTTCAGCTCAGGGATGACCAGACCGATAGCCTTAGCAGCACCGGTGGAGTTGGGAACGATGTTCTGTGCGCCAGCACGAGCACGGCGCAGGTCGCCCTTACGCTGAGGACCGTCCAGGATCATCTGGTCGCCGGTGTAAGCATGAACGGTGGTCATGATACCGGAAACGATGGGGAAGGTCTTGTTCAGGGTGTCGGCCATGGGAGCCAGGCAGTTGGTGGTGCAGGAAGCAGCGGAGATGACCTGATCCTCAGCGGTCAGGGTCTTCTCGTTGACGGAGTAGACGATGGTCTTCAGGTCGTTGCCGGCAGGAGCGGAGATAACGACCTTGCGGGCGCCGGCCTGGATGTGAGCCTCAGCCTTGGCCTTGCTGGTGTAGAAACCGGTGCACTCCAGAACAACGTCGATGCCCAGCTCGCCCCAGGGGCAATCCTTGGCGTCCTTAATGGCGTAGATGGTGATCTTCTTGCCGTCGACGACGATGTAGTCCTCGCCAGCCTCGACGGTGTGCTTGTGCTCACCGATCTTGCCCAGGAAAGAGCCCTGAGCGGTGTCATACTTCAGCAGGTGGGCCAGCATAGCGGGGCTGGTCAGGTCGTTGATAGCGACAACTTCGTAGCCGTCAGCCTCAAACATCTGACGGAAAGCCAGACGGCCGATACGGCCAAAACCATTGATAGCAACTTTAACAGCCATTGTTAAATCCTCCCAAGATTTTTGTTGTACCCGGCAGCCCGGTTGCCCGCTCTGCCGTATGCTACTATTGTACCCTATTCTTGCGAAATCTGCAAGGGGGCTGTTATTCATTTAACAGGAATTTTTCAAAAAAATCATGATTTTTTTTGGCTGGAACCATTTTCCACCCGTCCGCCGGGCCGTTTTGCACAGACTAACAGCAGCCAACCCGCAAAAAGCTGCAAAAAGGAGGTACCCCATGGACCACTGCGCCGACAGCCTGCCCCGCCTGCGCCTGGCCGAAATGGCCGCGGCCGGGGTCGATGTGCGCCCCCAGCTGCGGCTGCTGATGCTGGCCGAGGGGCTTGCCGCGCAGCCCACGCGCCGCGCCCTGGACCTGAATGCCGAGACTGCCACCCTGTGCGCCGCTGTTAACGAGTCCGTGCGCCGCCGGGCGGGCTGGCTGTATTTCGTCCCCGCCCCTTCCCC
>OLGM01000940.1_pt1 | contig 15211 bp, 12 predicted proteins | sample 1606001 | NCBI WGS metagenome assembly OLGM01 (sample SAMN03283294) | human gut metagenome | biome: human-associated habitat; material: feces | host: Homo sapiens | place: Peru | collected 2012
GGCGCCCCTTATAGGGGCTGTGCAAACCACTAGTTTACTAGTGGTTATGATTTTTCTCCGAATTTCCGTTATATACGTTTTTATCTTTGTGCATAGAGCAGGATTACGCTTGCTCTGCTTTTTACCGCATCTGTCTTCGTCATACTCCAAGAACTGTTACGCAACCGTATTCCTTCAGTGTTTCTGTCATCCACACATCCATTTCAGCGATTATCTCTCGTGTTGCGACGCAATATTTTGCAGAGGCTTTTTTTATTTCTTCCCATTGTTTTATATTAATTTCGCATCTGCATGTAAACATATCGAATTCCGGGATGACTTCGGAAAACAAATTTTCTATATCCAAGAAATAAAAATGATCATCCCAAAGATACATGGAGTCTTTTCGATGGTATTCATCTGAGGCTCTCCCTTTTTGAAACTCGATATCGCAGGTCGAATTTCCACGTTCAAAATCATCGAAAAAGTAATGCCCATTCGTTTTGTAGTCCCACCCCATGATAAGACCTCCATTTTTAAAAGAATGCCATATTTTAATTCCCAAAAACGGCGCGGACGATGCTTTTCATAAGCGTATTTCCTTTCAGTATGGCACGAACAAACTGTTCCCGGTTCATAATGGATTTGTTTGCCATTGCGTGCAATGCAGATCCAACGGTCAATCAAATCCGAAGTTGGCAGGTTCGTCAATAAAATCAATGCGGTTATAATTAATAATTTACTATCCCTATTATTGTATCATATTTCGTTCCGAACATCAACATTCTTCAGCAGAGAACTGCAATACGTTCATTGTGACCTGCCAAATCTCACTCCCCGCATCACACGGCCATTGCAGGCTTTGGGGTTGTAGGTACGCTTAGCGAATCGATAAGGTCGAGAACATTTTTGATTGCCCGTTTGCGTTCGTATTTCTTTACCTTTCTTTGGGTGCTCTTATATCTTTTGGTACCCTTTATCGGCGGAGGGGACTCCTTCTTTGGCGTGTGTGCCGGATTGAATCTACGATAATAATCATGACCTACGATGTATTCAAGATATTCAGCGATGCTGTTTTTGCGGACATCTCCTTGAAAGTGGTAGCCGCAGACCTCGCTGAGACTGTCCCTACTTGTTTTGAAGCTGTTTTTATGATAAAGAGCAACTTCGCTGCTCTTGTCAAGTATGATTTGCCATTTGCTCATATTTGTCTCCACAAAGATGCGCTTGTCGCCGATGCGAACGGATAATCCGTTTTTTCTGCAAAAATCAAGTATCTGCTTACGTTCTTTTCTATAGCACTTTAAGAGCGGGTTACAATGCTTGCAAAGCCTATAGCCTTGCACATATGCTTCCGGCAATGTTTCGAACCATCCGATATCGTCGGCACCGATCCTGTTTATATGGAAGCATTCAGCCGTATGGATAATCTTTTCTCTGCTTTTTTTGCTGTAGTAATACACTTGATAACCTTCTTCCTTTATCTGTTACTTATATTATAAAGCAAGAAGTGTCCAATAAGACGGACTTTGCAGGTTCTCCACACATCACGGACAAAAATCTCAATAGCAAACCCCGCTGTGCCGAAAAATGCATAGCGGGGTATATATTTTTTATATTGTGGATTTATCCGAACGGACACGCTATGAGCTTCACCCAACCCACTTCGCAACCGCATCCGCCGTCAGATTTATCTGCCGGGCGTTGTCTATCGTCGGGGTGCCGTCGCCGTCCTGATTGCCGTAAACGCCGAAATATGCGTGGCATCCGCCGTCGATTATATATTCGGTAAGCTCCGGGAGGTTGCTGCGGTACTGCTCGTATTTTTCGCGGTTGAGCACTCCGTCATTGCTGCCGTAAATTGACAGCGTCTTTATATTTTTGTTTGAGAGGTCGGCGGTCGAATATGCGGCGAGGAGCAGCAGACCTTTGAAATTATTCGGATGTTTTTCGAGATACGCCGCCGCCATCGAGCCGCCGAGGGAGTGGCCGCCTATGTACCAGTCGGTGATCTCGGGGAACATCTCCCGTATGCCGTCTGCGGCGTTGACATCGAATACCGCGAGATTAAACGGCATCCTGACGAGCACGCACAGTATGCCCTTTTGGGCGAGCGACTCCATGAGAGGCAGATACGCCGTGTATTCGACCTTGCCGCCGGGATAGAATATCAGTCCCTTTGTTGCATTTTCGCTTTTGCAGACTATATTTCCGTTGTCGAGTTTGATTGTCTCGGGCAGGGGAGTGCCGTCCTGAAGCCCGAATGATTCGCCCGCGGGCGTTATCGCGTGATAGTAGTCGCCGAGATAGACGGCGCACGCTCCGAAAAGCAGCGCAATGACCGCGACTATCGAAACGATGTATATTATTATCTTCCGCTTTTTGCTGCCTGTCTTTGCCATGATAATACCTCCGTCGGTTTCTGAGTCGATTATATCATGCCGAACCCCTTAAAGCCAAGAAAAAATCTGTTGCAGTTTTTCCCGTCCTCGGTTATGATATTAGCGTAAAGGAGTGCTGTTATGTTTTCGGAAAAATTTATCTGTGCGGGCTATGATTATACAACCTATACATCCCATGTCCCCGCGCCTTATTTCAGAAAGGCCTTTGAGATAGACGGCGAAGTCAAAAAGTGCGTTATTACGCTGACGGGACTCGGATTTTATGAACTCTATGTCAACGGGCAGAGGCTTACTAAAGGCATTTTGGCACCGTATATCTCGAACCCCGACGATCTTGTCTACTACGACGAGTATGACATAACCGAGTGCCTCGTGCCGGGCAAAAATGTTCTCGGCATAATGCTCGGCAACGGAATGCAGAACGCGCCGGGCGGTCAGATTTGGGACTTTGATATCGCTCCGTTCAGAGGCGCGCCGCGCACGGCTTTTTGCGTCTCGACGGAGTATATTGACGGTAAGATAAATACTTTCGAGGCTGACGGTTCGGTCAAAACCGCGCCCTCCCCGGTCATTTTCGATGACCTGCGCTGCGGCTGCTACTACGATGCGCGCCTTGAAATTCCCGGCTGGTCAGAGCCGGACTTTGACGACAGCGCGTGGAAAAACGCCCTGCCTGCGGAGACTCCGCGCGGCGAAAAGCGCCTGTGCGAGGCGGAGCCGATAGCGCCCGTGCGCGAGATAAAGCCGGTTCTGATAAGAAAATGCAGGCTCAAGGAATACATAACCCGCGGCGACGTTGTCAAAGAGGCGAAAAAAGTAGCGAGCGACGAGCGTGACGGATTTTTATACGATTTCGGCGTGAACTCGGCGGGCACGGTAAAGCTCAGGGTAAGCGGCGAGCGCGGGCGGCAAATCGATTTGCAGTTCGGCGAATATTTTGCGCCCGACGGCGAGCCGGACACGAGCAACATCTGCTTCTATCCCGCCGGATATTCCCAGCGCGATGTGTACATACTTAAAGGCGAGGGCGAAGAGACTTTTGAGCCCGTGTTCACCTATCACGGATTCAGATACTGCGTGGTGCTCGGCATAACCGAGCAGGAGGCGACCTCCGATCTTCTGACATTTGTTGTGCAGAACTCGGCTCTGCGCGAGATCGGCTCGTTCGGCTGCTCCGACGATATGACAAATAAACTTCAGGCGATGACGAGAAACTCCGATCTCTCGAATTTCTATTATTTCCCGACCGACTGTCCGCACCGCGAGAAAAACGGCTGGACGGGCGACGCCGCTCTCTCCGCCGAGCACATATTGATGAATCTCGATGCAGTCAACAGTTACCGCGAGTGGCTTCGAAATATCCGCGCCGCTCAGCGTGCGGACGGTGCGCTGCCCGGCATAGTGCCGACGGGCGGCTGGGGCTTCGAATGGGGCAACGGCCCCGCGTGGGATGCTGCGCTGACGTATATTCCGTATTTCTGTTATATTTTGCGCGGCGACAGAAAGATAATCGAAGAGAACGCAACGGCGATATTCCGCTATTGCGAGTATATCTCGCGCCGCCGCGACGAGCGCGGGATTGTAGCGATTGGGCTCGGAGACTGGTGCCCGGTGACGAGGGTCAAATCGCCGCTCGAATTTACGGACAGCGTGACATGCATGAGTATTCTCAAGAAAGCCGCCTATATTTTCTCGCAGCTCGGACTTTCGCTCGAACGCGAGTTCTGCGAAAAGCTCTGTAATGAGATAAGAGACGCAGTCAGACGGCATCTGATAGACTTCGGTACCATGACCGCGATAGGCTCCTGCCAGACCTCGCAGGCGATGGCGATATATTACGATGTGTTCAATCCCGGCGAAAAGCCCGAGGCGTTCAAACGCCTTCTTGAGATAATCAAACGGCGCGACGACCATGTAGACGCGGGCATACTCGGTATGCGCGTTCTGTTCAGGGTGCTCTCCGATTTCGGCGAAGCCGACCTGGCTTTTAAAATGATAACCCGCCCGGACTATCCGTCCTACGGCAACTTCGTTGAGCGCGGGCTCACTGCTCTGCCCGAGGATTTCCTGCGCGAGGAGGACAGACCCAATTCGCTCAATCACCATATGTTCGGCGATATTTCCGCGTGGTTCATTGAATATATCGGCGGCATCCGCGTCAATCCTTTCCTTGCAGATCCGTCGGAAGTCGAGATATCGCCCGTGTTTATTGAAAAGCTCGACAGCGCCGAGGCTTCGTATGAGACGGTCGGCGGCAAAGTGAGCGTCAAGTGGCGCAGAACATCTATGGGAATAGCACTCGATATCTCCGCGGACAGCGGAGTTCACGGCCGCATAAGACTGCCCGACGGCTATGCGTTCGCGGACGAGCGCGGCAGCATCGAAGAGCTTCACAGTGGGAATTTTGAAATAATCAGAGAGTGAAAGCAGGAGGAAAAATGAAAGAGAAAATACTTTTCGTCAATTCGTGCGTGCGCGGTGAGAACGAGTCGCGCACTTTGGCGCTCGCCAAAACCGCACTCAGCCGCCTTGACGGCGATATAGAAGAGATACGCCTTGCCGACGCGGATTTGAAGCCGCTCGACGCGGCGGGACTCGCGAAGCGCGCCGAAAGCGCGGAAAAAAACGACTTTTCCGACCCGGTCTATGACTGCGCGAAGCAGTTCGCCGCCTGCGATACCGTCGTTGTCGCCGCGCCGTTCTGGGACTACAGCTTCCCGGCGTTTTTAAAAATATATATCGAATCCCTGTGTGTCGGCGGGCTGACCTTTCTCTACGGCAGCGACGGCGTACCGATAAGCTATTGCAGGGCGAAGAGGCTGATTTATATAACCACCTCGGGCGGATATATCGGCGGCACGGACTTCGGCTTTGAATATATCAAGACCGTTACAAAGTCGTTCTTCGGAATTGAAGAATTCAGCTTCTTCAGCGCGGAGGGACTTGATATCCTCGGCAACGACCCGGCTGCGATACTGAAAGCGGCGCAGGAGAAGATAGAGCGCGAGCTCTGATACAACTTAAAAATTCAAGCCCCCGGTGTTTTTCTTCGCCGGGGGCTTACTCTTTTATGAATAGCCGCTTTATTTTTGAACAAAAATCAGTATATGAAAAATATTTTTTATAGAAGCTATATAATTCTTAGAAGTGATTAAAAATAATTTATTTTGCAGTAGAATTATTTTGAAATACATTTGGCATATATTTATGTCAGACCGATACTTATAACGAAGCGAAAAGGGGATCGCAATGAAGAGGGTAACGGCAGTTTTATTAGTCCTGTTGACGGCGCTCGCGGTTTTTGCCGCCTGCTCCAAAAATTCAGTCCATACGGTGACATTCGACAGCTCGGGCGGAACACAGATAAAGACCCAGCATATCCGTGACGGCGAGAGCGCCCAAAAGCCGTGGGATCCGCACAAAGAGGGCTTCACCTTCATCGAGTGGCAGTATAACGGCGCGGCGTTTGATTTCAACACCGCGATAACGGGGGACATCACCCTTGTCGCGTCCTACAGCATCGACGAGGGCACGGATATAGTCCTGCTCGTGCTCTGTTACGGCGACGGCAGGGAGAACGAAATAATCGAGATAAAGCGCGGCGAAGCGGCGTTTGCGCCGCCGACTCCCGAGCGCGAGGGATATAAATTCGAGGGTTGGTTCAACGGCGACACCGAATTTGATTTCTCAACGCCCATAAACGACGATTTGAACCTCACCGCGAAATGGAAAGCGATGGGAAAGACCGAGAGCGAATCCGAAAATCAGCCCGCGGCGGACGCGTCCGCTCAGGTGTATTCGCAGCCCGCGGCGAAATATTCCGGCAGATGGTATCTCGACGGCTATTCCGATATATTTGCCGATGTGTCGAACTCCGCAAGCGGAATGAATCTGCGCTCGTATAACTTTTCTCTGCCCTCGTCTTCGGGGAACGTTGCGGCGTATACTCTCTATCCCTCGAAGTCGCTTTCATCCTCGGGCGGCAGCTGGGGCAACTCAATTTCCGTGCCGTTCGCCTCGTGGGAGAGCTCGCTGAGCGCGAATAAAATAATCCTCGGCAGCAGCTGCTTCTATATCAATAATAAGAAATTCGTAAAAGCTCCCGGTACTAAGGACAGATACACCGGCACCTGCTACAGAGAGGCGCGCGGAGTATGGTATCTGTTCAACAATCCCGACTCTACAATCGAGATATACACTGCGCAGAAGGGCGGCGACGAGACGGGCGATCGCTTCGGCATAAAGGCGACGAATTTCGACATCGCAACTCTCAGCACCTATACGAAGTCATCGACCGGCGGCGGATATGCGGACAGAAAGAGCGACTGGGACAGCTACGGAATATCCGTCACTAACGGCGTTCTGACGATAAAGAACAAGAACGGCACAAGGACATTTTACAGCAAGAAAAAATACCAGAGCGTGACGGGCGTCAAGCTCAGCGCAACGGAAGCCAAACTCAGAGTCGGTCAGACTAAAGTGCTCACCGCTACTGTTATCCCCGCCGATGCATATGACAAGGACTACACCTGGTCGAGCGACGATCCGTCGATAGCGGAGGTCGCGGGCGGCATAGTCGCGGCGAAAAAAGAGGGCACGACGAATATCAGAGTCACCACAAAGGACGGCAACCGCGTGGCGGTCTGCAAGGTGACGGTATATATCGACCATGTCACGGGCGTTACCCTGAGTTCGTCCGCGCTCGATTTAACAGTCGGCAATTCGAGGCAGCTCCGGGCGACAGTCGCTCCGCGCAATGCGGCGAATCAGAAGGTCGCATGGTCGAGCAGCAATGCTAATGTAGCGTCTGTCTCGAGCTCCGGGCGCGTCACGGCAAAGGCGAAGGGCACTGCCGTGATAACCGTAAAGACCGAGGACGGAAACAAGACCGCTTCATGCACCGTGACTGTCAAGAACCCGACCCTCGCAGCCGTTGCGGCGGCGCAGGTGTCGAACAACGGCACCGCCGCGCCGCAGATACACGCGTCGGCGCTCGTCTCCGGCGGAACGGGGAAATATACTTCTTATAAAATAAAGATATTTTTAAACGGCGCACTCGTGGCGGAAAAATCGGAAAAGAGTATGTCATATACCCCGAAGGTCAGCGGAATGTACACTGTGGAAGTCACCGTCACCGACTCCGACGGTGAGACAGCGAGCGGAAAGATGCTCATAAATGTGTCCGTAGTCGAGCCGACCGAGAAGCCCACCGAAAAGCCTACCGAGAGGCAGACGGAAAAGCCTACGGAGAAACCGTCCGACGAGCCGATAAATCCGATCCCGTCGGAGCCGGCAGTCCCCGTGACCGAGCCGGCAGCGGAAGCACCGCTCGCTCCCGAGCCCGCACTGGACTGAATATAAAGCACAAATAAAAAAGACTGTCGCAGATTTATTCTGCGGCGGTCTTTTGCTCATTTTACGCCTGATAAGTATCCATGAAGCTGTTGACATCGCTCTCGCATGAGCGCATGGCGAGTATCGTCTGCCCGAAGAGCTTTTCAAGCTCCCAGCCGAGCCTCTCCGCGCCCGTTCGGATAACATCGCGCGAGCAGCCCGCGGCGAATTTTTTGTCTTTGAACTTCTTCTTGAGGCTCGAAACCTCCATGTCCATCACGCTTTTGGACGGGCGCATCAGCGCCGCCGACCAGATGAGCCCTGTCAGCTCGTCCGCCGCGAAGAGCACCTTTTCCATCTCGTGAACAGGCTCGATGTCGACGCAGATGCCATAGCCGTGGGAGCAAATTGAATATATCATGTCGTCGCCGACTCCGCCCGCCTTGAGCAGCTCGGGAGCCTTCTTGCAGTGCTCCTCCGGATAGAGCTCGAAGTCGATGTCGTGCAGCAGACCGACTATGCCCCAGTATTCCTCCTCGTCCGCATAGCCAAGCTCCTTCGCATACCAGCGCATAACGCCCTCGACAGTCAGCGCGTGGCGGATATGAAACGGGTCTTTGTTGTATTTTTTCAGAAGCTCAAACGCTTCGTCCCTCGTGATTTTGCTCTCTCTCATTTTTTATCGTCTCCTTGCAGTTTCGCGCAGTGTTGCATGCGCTTCTACTATTATACCACCGACTCGGTAGGTTTTCAACCGTATGCGTTATTTTATGTCGAGATTCACGAGCGCGCTCTGATTTATCGAAAACAGCAGGTCAACGAGCACGCCCTCGTCAACGCAGTAGTCCGAGCGTATCCATTGGATTATAACGCCCGTGCTGCCGTTGAGAATATAAGAATAGATATACTGCTCGAGCTCCTTCGGAAGAACCATGTCGAGATTCTCTATAAACTGGATTATCGACTGCTGCATGAATTTCGAGCGAAACGCCGGGTCGGCGGAGTCAACGAGCAGCGTGCGAAACGGCTTGTCGTTATCTTTGATATACATCAGAAACGAGAGAATATATCTGTGCGCGCCGATGTCGTTTTCCGCGCCGATTTTTTTCAAGTGATCCTGAGTCGCTTCGAGCAGCTCGTTTTCGACTTCTTCGAGCAATTCTTTCGGCTCGGAATAATGCGCATAAAAAGTCGAGCGGTTGAGGTCGGCGCGCTCGCATAATTCTCTTACAGATATTTTTGCTACCGAGCCTTTCTCGCCCAGAAGATCCATCAGCGCGTTTTTGAGCAATATTTTTGAAAGTCTCGTGCGCTGGTTATTTTTTGTGTTCATATTATCCCGCCACTTTCAGATGATTTTGTCGGTTTCATAACAGCTATTAACAAAACTGATGATTGTTAATCCGACACGGTGTAGATATAATAAGAGTGTAATATAAACAGTCCGATCTGTCAAGCGGGTCGGAAAGCTAAGGAGAGACAAAAATGAAGAACAGACTGCTCGAAAAGCGGGCGTTTGATTCGCGCCTGACCTCGCCCGATGTTACGGCGAAAGAGAAGTGGCTGGGCTATCTGCTCGGCCCGTCCGGCGCGCTGCTTTTAAACGCCGTGCTCGCGACCTATCTCAATGTCTATTATACCGATGTCCTGAACCTGACCACCGTTTGGGGCGGCGCGTTCCTCGCGGTGTTCCCGATAGTGTCGAAGATAATCGACGCCATAACGAATATAGTTATGGGCTATATCATCGACCGCACGCACACAAAGCAGGGCAAGGCGCGTCCGTGGCTGCTGCTCTCCGCGCCGCTCGTCGCCGTGACGGGCATACTGCTCTTCACCGTGCCCTCGGGCAACCGGACGGTGCAGGTGATATGGGTCATGCTCTCGTATAACCTGTTCTATTCGTTCGCTTATACGATTTATAACATGAGCCACAATCTTATGGTTCCGCTCTCGACAAGAAATACAGAGCAGCGCGGCTCGCTCTCGGTATTCAATCAGATATCGACTATCATGATGAGCGGCATAATCGTCGCGCTCATCTTCCCCATGCTCATAATGCCGCAGCTCGGCGTTGACAAATCGAAGTGGATAGTCACGATGAGCATTCTTTCGTGCATCGCGCTGCCGCTGACGCTCATGGAGTATTACTTCACAAAGGAGCGCATAACCCTCGAGGGCGGCGAGCAGAAAAAAGATAGCGTCGCGATGACAACTCAGCTCAAGGCGATTTTCAGCGACAAATATATGATAATAATTTTCATATATTTTCTTATTTTCACCGTCGGCTCGACTATCAAAAATATCTCGCTCGTCTATTTCTCGAACTATGTCCTCGGTACATATAACGACGGCAAGACCCAGACCATGCTCTCCGTTATCGGCGGCATACCGATGGGTATCGGTATCTTTGCAGTCTGGCCGCTCGCGAAAAAATTCGGAAAGCGCAACTTAACGGCAGTCGGCTTTATTTTCTATGCAGTCGGCTCGGCTATATGCTGGCTCGCGCCGACGAACATGGTTATAGTGCTTATCGGCCAGTTTATCAAGAATATCGGCGGTCTGCCGTGCTCATATGTGTTCATGGCTCTGTTTGCGGACGTGCTCGACCATGTCGAATGGAAAAACGGCTTCAGGTGCGACGGCATCGCGATGTCCATATATAACACAATCGCCGTCGCGAGCGTCGGAATTTGCACGGGCGTATTCAATCTTATTCTCTCGAAGGCCGGCTATGTCGCGCCCTATCTCGACGCGGCGGGTAAGCTCATCGCCGTGCAGTCGGACAGCGTAAAGAGCGCCATAACCTTTACATTTGTAGGACTTGAGACGATAACGGGCGTTGTGCTCGCAATACTTCTGCTGTTCTTGAATGTCGAAAAGAATATTGCCAAGGAGCAGGAGGAGATAAAGCAGAGAAACGGGGAGACGACAGAATAAAATGAAGAAGAAACTTCTGATAATCATTCCGATTGCAGCCGCCGTCATTGCCGCGTGGCTCGCGTTCTGCGGCTATCAGTGGAGTTGGGGACCGTTTGTGAAGCTCCACGATGTAAAAACCGCCTCGCTCGAGGGCAACGGCGAAAAGTATTCGCTTGATAATACACCCGAAAATGCCGACAACCCGATAAAAGGCAAGACCGTTATATTCCTCGGCTCTTCCGTGACCTACGGCTCGGCATCCGGCGGGGTTTCGTTTGCTGACTATATTGAAAAGCGCGACGGCTGCGAGATGATTAAAAGCGCAGTCTCCGGCACGACCCTCGTTGAATCCGGCATTGATTCATATGTGTCGCGGCTCAAAAAGCTCGATGCAGAGAAGGCCGATCTTTTAGTCTGCCAGCTCTCGACCAACGACGCATCGCAGAAGAAAGAGCTCGGAAAAATAATTGAATCGAAAAATCTAAATGATTTCGATACAAAGACAATAGCCGGAGCAATAGAATATATAATCTGCTACTCAAAAGAGAAATGGAACTGCCCGGTGATTTTTTACACGAACCCGCATTATGACAGCGACCTGTACGGGGAAATGGTGGGTATTCTTAAAGAAGCCGAGGCGAAGTGGGGTATATCCGTTATAGATATGTGGAACGACGCCGAGCTTAACGCAGCGTTAAATAAGAATACAGCTTTGTATATGGCGGATAAGATACATCCCACAAAGGCGGGATATCTCGAAATATGGACTCCGTTTATGGAGAAAACCGTTTTCGAGGTTATGAAAGAGGAGGCGAAGTGATACAGTGAAAGCAGTTAATTTAAAAACCGAATATCTCAAAAACCCTCTGGGTATTGACTTCGAAAACCCGCGCTTCATGTGGAACTGCGAGGGCGGAAAAGCTCAGAGCGCATACAGAATAGTCGCCTGCGACACGTGCGGCAACACGCTTTGGGACAGCGGAAAGGTCGAATCCCCGCAGATGGCGTTTATCCCGTATCCGCTTGACACCCCGTCGCGCCTGAGAGTGAACTGGAAAGTGAAGCTCTGGGACGAAAACGGGCTTGAGGGCGATTGGAGCGAGCCGGCATTCTTCGAGATCGGGCTCAGAAACGCCTCAGATTGGAGCGCGAAGTGGATAACCGGAAATTATAATGTAAACAGAAAACAGCGTTACCCGGTCGACTGCTTCAAAAAAGAGTTCGAGTGCAAAAAGCCGATTTTATCTGCTCGGCTCTATATGACCGCCTGCGGACTCTATTCAGCCGAGATTAACGGCGTTGATTTTTCAATGCCGCTCGCGCCCGGAATCACGGAATACAGAAAGCGCATACAGTATCAGACCTACGATGTGACCGCACTTTTGCATGAGGGAAGCAACGTGCTCTGCGCCGAGCTTGCCGACGGCTGGTACAGGGGCAGCGTAGGCGCATGGGGACTCAAAAATCAGTACGGCACCGAGACAAAGCTGTTCGCTCAGCTCGAAATAAAATATACCGACGGCACGGCGCAGACCGTAATATCCGACGGCTCGTGGCTCTGGAGCAACGACGGCGCCATACGCTTTGCGGACAACAAGGACGGCGAGCGGGTCAACGCAAATAATATCCCGTCATATAAAAATCATGCGAAAGAGACCGTCTGCAAGGTTTTGCCGAGCGCGTCAAACAATTTCCCGATAGCCGAAAAGGAACGCTTCAAGCCCACTTTGTCCGTCACTCCGAGCGGGAAAAAGCTGCTCGACTTCGGGCAGAATATGGCAGGCTATGTTGAGTTTGAGATAAACGCCCGCGAGGGACAGAAAATTATTCTCGAATTCGGCGAGCTTCTGCGCGGCGGCGAGCTGACGCTCGAAAATATCCAGTGCAAAAATAAACACAAGACGACGCCACTGCAAAAGATTGAGTATATCTGCAAGGAGGGCAAAAATCACTACAAGACGAAGTTCGCTATCTTCGGTTTTCAGTATATAAGCGTCGAGAGGGACGTGACCGTTCGCCCGGAGGACTTCACCGCCATAGCCGTCCGTTCGGACATGGAAGAGACGGGATTCTTCAACAGCTCAAACGAGCTGCTGAACAAATTCGTCGAGGTGACAAAGTGGTCGGCAAAGGGCAACTCGACCGATCTGCCGACAGACTGCCCGACCCGAGAGCGCCACGGCTGGTCGGGCGACGCACAGATATTCTGCAAAACCGCGAGCTATCTTTTCGACTACGCCCCGTTTGCGGAAAAGTACGTGCGCGATATGTGCGACGAGCAGCTCAAAAACGGAAACTTCCGCCAGATATCCCCGCGCGGCGGCGTGGACTTCTATATGACATTCATGGACGGCTCGGCCGGCTGGTCGGATGCGGGTGTGTTCATACCGTACAGACTCTATAAGCAGTACGGCGACAGAAAAATTCTCGAGCGCTTCTATCCGAATATGCGCGCCTTTGCGGAATATAAAATAAAGACCCTCGGAAAGTGGTATCCTACCGCCCTGCCGACGGGTGTCGGGCTGAAAAATTTCCGCAACATTTCGAATTACCGCCAATCCTACGGCGAATGGGCGGAGCCCGCGGATGTCAAGACTCTTGAATTTAAAGATTTTGTCAATCCTAACCCGGAGGAGACGACTGCGTACATAGTGTTCATGCTCGAGGCGATGGCGGATATAGCCCGCATTTTGGGCAAAGACGACGACAGAAAACTCTATGAGAAAAACGCCGCAAGGGCGAGAAAGGGCTACAGCGCGCTCGTCACAACGAAGAAGTTTTCAATAGACACCGACCGCCAGGCGAAGCTTGTTCGCCCGCTTTATATCGGTCTGCTTGACGAAAAGCAGACGGAATATGCGAAAAAGCGGCTCATAAAAGCCCTCGACAACTACTCGTGGAGGCTCGGCACGGGATTTCTCTCGACGCCGCTGATACTGAGCGTTTTGGCGGATATCGATATTGAATACGCCTACCGCTTACTCGAAAACGAGCAGATGCCCGGCTGGCTGTTTATGTCCAAAAACGGCGCGAACACCGTCTGGGAATCGTGGGAGGGTACTGCGGCGCAGGGCGGTATAGCCTCGCTCAACCACTATTCAAAGGGTGCGGTGTGCGAGTGGCTGTTCGGCACGATGTGCGGAATAAATGTCGCCGGAGAAAACCGCTTCACTATAGCCCCGCGCCCGGGCGGGCATTTCGAGTTCGCCGAGGCGAGCTATGACAGCGTATACGGAAAAATGTTTGTGCGCTGGGACAAAACGGACGGGGGATACAAATATAAAATATCCGTCCCGTCGAACTGCCAAGCGGATATAATTCTGCCCGACGGAAGAAAACAGACCGTCGGAGCAGGTGAATATGAACTTTAAGGAGGAAAACTTATGAAAAAATCAATAGTCGCCGTTATAGCACTCTTTGCTCTGCTCATGTCAATGCTCTGCGCGTGCAAGAAGGATGACGGCAAAACAGGTACGGACACCACGGGCAACGCTCAGACGAGCGCGGCGGGCGATGTTGTCGATGACACGACCGCCCTTCCCGAGGACAGTACCGCGCAGGAGGGCGAGACAAACGAAACTCAATCGGCCGACCCCGCAAAGCCCGGCGAGGCAAGCGCACAGGTCACTGCCGCACCCTCAAAGAGCACAAAAGACTGGAACAAAGCGGAGATAATCGCCTATTTCAACGCCGGCGCGAACAGAGTCAAGTACGGCGCAAAGTCCGTCACCCGCAACTATACCGAGACGAAGAACGACGCCGACAAAACAGAACTCCCAAAAGCCATAGACGCAGTCGGCAAGAGCGCGATGAAAACTTTCATGAAGCGCGACGATAAAGCCCTCGTCATGACGAGCAAAGAGGATATCAAAGCAGTGTTCCCCGTCGGCGGCAAGGACTGGGTCAGCAAGCTTACAGTATCCGATGTCAAGAGCGCAAAGATAGAGGACAAGGGCAGCGAATATCAGATAACCCTGACTTTCGGCACTGAGGTCAATCCCTCGGGCGATAAGGGCTATGCCGCGGCGTTCGGTGTGCTGACCGCCGACATGGTGAACTTCGATTATCCCGGTCTCTCGCTCAGCGACCAGAGATTCACCTATTACAACGGCACTATCTCGGCAAAGTTTGATAAGTCCACCGGCAACATGGTCTATGCCCACTATGACTATCCCGTTATCATCGAGCTGACGGCGCATCTGCTCGGCTCGAACACGAGGGTGAAAGTCGGCATGACAACAATAAACGATTTCACGATAAAGTATTAAAAGTTACATCCGAAAGATGCTCCGCACATCTAACAGGGTGTTCAGACGACACAAAACCGACCTATTTTCCGTAGGTCGGTTTTGTGTTGCTGCAGGATGTATAAAGTTGCGCCCTTTATATATCGCTCAAGCTATATCAAAGTAAAAGCAAGTGATCGGTTGACTTCTATAATCAGACCTTCAATAGCCGCGCCGCAGTGTTCGATAAGCTGATTGAGAGCCGCGGGCAACATCACCGAAGCGCCGCCAGCGGCGGATGAAGCGAGGCGATGTTGGCGAAAAACAAGGAGCATAGCGCCCGCTCCA
>OLGM01000942.1_pt1 | contig 15152 bp, 9 predicted proteins | sample 1606001 | NCBI WGS metagenome assembly OLGM01 (sample SAMN03283294) | human gut metagenome | biome: human-associated habitat; material: feces | host: Homo sapiens | place: Peru | collected 2012
TTTTTGTAATATTCAAAGTTTAAATTATATTGAGTTAATGCGTTTTGAAAACAATCTAGTGCTAAATCAGGATAGCCAATAGTCATATAGACTTTACCCAAATTGTTGAAATAATATGAGACAACACATATATCAGGAACCTTGGACGGAACTCTCTTCATGTCACCGACTTTCTGACCGTTCTGGAAAAATTCCACTTTCCAGTTCCTGTCATCGTCATTCCATATAGCGGCGACAAAAGATCCTTTCAGATTTGAATTACCCTTGGCGGTAATATTGGCGGTTCCTCCTTTACCACCATCGTACCATGTGTACCGATATTTTCCTGAAGGTGTGCCATCCGTACCACCATAAATCTGGCTGCCGTTATAAACCCGCATTTGATACCCGACTTCATTCTTCGTGCCTTTGGTAACCCAGTTCTTGATGCTGTTCCCTTCGATCTCATAAAGGCTATAGCAATTAGGCGCGCCATTCACATTCATATTGCATGACCACCATGCACCGCAAGCGGCACCATGGACATGCTCGTAAACGGGTGTGCCACCCTTGGTTACATAAGAGGAGTGAATCCAGTTCTGAGGATAATGGGTGTGACCGACCATGATATGAGCCTCGTGGAATTCCGTAAGAAGTTTAAGGATCTCTGCATAATTCTTATCCTTGTTCACAGAGGCACCGCCACTGTTTGCGCCTCCTCTGAAAGGGATATGGGCGCAGAACAGGATCATCTTGTTCTGTTTGTCTTTCACCAGATCCAAATCCGCCTTCAGCCATTTCAGCTGAGAACTCGTGACTCCAGCATCATAATCCCAGGTCTTGCCGCTTGTAGTAGTGACAAGGACATTGTCCATCACAACAATATGAACATCGCCTCTGTTAAAAGAATAATCCACCGGGCCGAAAAGATCGACATAGTTTTGCGTTGACTCATACCGCGTGTTTGTCGATGCGTCATGGTCATGATTGCCGACCATATTATAGAACGGAATGTAATCAGTGCCGTTGGCCGAGAACTTTGACATGACATTACGCATTGGCTTCCACTGAACGGTGTTGTCAAATGTGATGTCACCCATTGACATGATGTACACATTCTTATACTTACCATTCGCCTGTGAGGTCGAAATGAAATTCCTCATGTCCGGCAATGTCTCCGTACGGAATCTCTCTCTGTCGGAATCAGTTTTACACTGTGGATCCCCAATGGCCAGATAAGTGAAATTCTTCTCAGGAGAATCAAGCGGTTCCAAAACAAAGTCGTTCCGGTTCTGACGGTTGTAGGAAATAGTCGATGTGGAGTAAAACAAAGGCAGTTTGGTCTCTTTGTCCAACGCCACCTTATACTCTGACGGCAATGTATAGTACACATTGCGGCAATACCGGTTCGCCTTGAATTGGTAAACGCCATTGGCATCTGTCGTGGTAAAGGAATACCCGTCTGTGACTGGTACACCAGCGATGCCCTTTCCGGTCTTGGAATCTGTGATCAGTCCGACAAGAGTGTTTGTGGACTCAATCGAGGTGCCATTGATCACCGTCTCCGTTCCGGGAGTCGGCTTCGGATCCGGTTTGTCCGGAGTCGGATCATCGGCCCCATTCTTACCGCAAGCAACAACCCCCAGCATGAGGGTTGTTGCAGACATTAGACCAAATAAACTCTTTTTAAATCGTAATTTATTCATGTTTAATAGTTTAAGATTTTAATCCTCCCAACCATAATTCTGGCCAAGATTAGGATTCTTTGTCAAGGCTGTCGATGGAATAGGACGGACATAATCCCTGTCATTCCACTCAAGCTTGTAATTGTAAATAAGATATCCATGATCGCCCTCAGAGAGAGTCAAGTTCTGGTCTGCGGTTGAGGTACCTGTTTTATAAGCAAACTGAGAAACTTTAGATGCATTGAACTTATACGTTTCACCATTGAACTGGATGCCGTTCTTATACTCATCGGCGGTCACGTAGATACCCATCCAACCACTATTGTCTGTACCACGATCCACAATCAGATTCTGGCAAGCCCAACGGCTGAGATCCGAAGTGCGGAGGTTTTCACAGATCAACTCTGTAACCCTCTCTCTTCTTATCTCCAGCATGGTGTTTGAGAGAGCTGGATCACCATAGTATGACTTCAGCCAGGCATCCTCGACATAACCGGCGGATGCAGGATAAATATTCTTGACACCTGCGCGCTTGCGAAGCTCTCCGACGGTCTCATTCCAGATGGTCTCATCAATCTGACCGAGCTCAGCCTTGGCCTCGGCGTAGTTCAAAAGAACCTCCGCGTAGCGCAGGATAGGAATATCATTATCATTCCTTCCTTTAGAATAATTCTCCTCCTTTTCCTGACTCCATTTCCTGAACTGATACCCGCTGAATGTATATGTAAAGTTCAGTTTCTTTGGGACGGATTCCCCTGCTAACGTCGTGTACAAGTGTCCCGGGCCGTGAACAGTGTTGAAAAGACGCCAATCCTTATTGTCAAACTCCTTCGTCACAGACACATCCGGCTTTGCCGGTGTTCCGTCAAGGTTAAGGAACATACGCACAAGGTTCTTGGTAGGGGCGGCCTTCTGATCGTACGTACTTGAGTTCACAACCCAAGTAAGCTCGTTATACACGTTAAGGTCACCACCTTCGTATTCCACGGTCCAGATGGCCTCTTTGGACTTGCCGAAATCAGTGCTCCTCCAAATGTTGTCATACAAGGAAGCGACCTCCTTACCATCGGCAACCGAGACAGGTGATCCGGTAACAAGAGAGAACTCCTTGGAATCAATCACAGACTTGGCGGCTGTGGCGGCGGCGTTGAAGAAATCATCAGAAGACTCATACTGTCCTGACCATGCGTTGTTTGTAGCCGGGTTCACCGTATGGTACTTACGGAAAGAGCCCTCATACAGGCAGACTCTTGACATGAATGCCAATGCGACATATTTGTTGATCACGCCACTGTAAGTCTTCAGATCGGCGGACATGTTCTCGCTTGCGAATTTCAAATCCTCCAGAACATTGTGCATTACAAGCTCACGGTCATCCCTGCCGGCGGTAAGGATAGGATCATCAACATTCACGACATGATCAATCCACGGAACATTGCTGAAAGTCTTCACTTTCGAGAAGTAGAAATAGGCTCTCCAGAACCGGGCGACACCAAGATAATGATTGGCGACCTCATCCTTAAAGAGACTTCTGTTCTTTTCAATGCCTTCGATCATCTTGTTGACCCTGCGGATGCCTTTCCAGTCCCCTACAGCCCAACCGGTCTGCTTTACAGAGTTCCATATGCCGGGACGATAAAAATCATTAGATGTCTGGGTGCAGATGAGATCCGTATAATTATCGCCTTTGCCGACAGTCTCTCCGGTTGGACGATATGCCTCAATCAGTCCGTTGGAATATATCTCCAAATCACTTTCTGTCCTGAAGAAATTCTCGGCTGATATTTTATTGACCGGATCTGCCGTGAGAAAATCCCGACATGAAGACAATGCGAGAACAGACGCGGCTCCCAAAAGTAATTTAACTGCTATACTTGATTTCATATTAAAATTCATTAGAGTTTATCTTCCTTCAAATTAGAAAGTAATGTTCAGACCGAAGGTGTATGTCTTGAGCATAGGATAGGTATATCCCTGTCCGACGCCGCTAAGACCTCCAACATTGTTACCGAAGTCAGAATCTCCGAAGCCAAGGGTCTCAGGGTCAAACATCTTGGTGTGCTTGTAAATCGGAGAGAATGTCAGCAGATTCTCACCGGAGAAGTAAACCTTAAGCTTCTCGACGCGGATCTTCTTGGTAAGCTTGCTTGGGAAAGTATAGTCCACAGTGAGGTTCTTAAGTCTTACATAAGCGGCATTCTGCATGTAGTAGTCATTCTCGAACGTAAGAGGGCCGTCATTTCTGTTCGCGGCGTATGCCACCTGACGTGTGAAGTAAGGCTTTCTTGCGGCGTTGGTGACCACCCAGTTGGAAGTAGAGTAATCAACTTCCACAGCGTCCTGAGTATGAATCTTCGGCAGATAGCCATAAGGACGGTTGTACATTCCCCAGAAGAATCCGGACTCGCAGCTTGGATACCAGTCACGCTTGCCTACGCCTTGCAGGAATACACTGACGCCGATTCCGTTCCAGTTGGCGCCAAGATTGATTCCGAAATAATAGCGAGGGCTCTGATTGCCGATGCGCTCAAGGTCGCCATGGTCATCAAGAGTACCTTTGCCGTAGTCAATCTTTCCGTCTCCGTTGATGTCTATGAATTTAAGGTCTCCGGCATACGCTCTGAAGTTGGATCCGTTCTTGTGGAATTTATCGGTCGCCCAGTTGTTGGCCTCCTCATTGCTGAGGAAGTACCCGTCGGTCCTGAATCCCCAGATCTCACCAAGTTCCTTACCCTCATAGTAGTTGAGGATGTCACCGTTGATGTTATAGTACTTCTTCACCCAAGTGCGTGAATCCCAGACACTGGCCTTGATGTTATAATTGAAATCCTTACCGGCGAGTTTGAACGAGTCTCTCCAGCCGATCGTGGCTTCCCAACCCTTTGTCTGGATAGCGCCGTAGTTCCCCTTAGGGGTGGAATCACCAAGCACCTCAGGAAGATCCGGACCCTGAATGAACATATCCTTGACATCACGCACATAGTAGTCAGCCGAGATCGAGAGACGGCTCTTCAGGAAATCAGCGTCAAGTCCCACGTCATAAGTGGTGACTGTCTCCCAGGTAAGGTTGTCAGGAATGATCGCGGCGGCCGTTGTGTAAGGAACTTTCTCCCCGTTGATGAGTTTTGTAGATTTTGACACACCCATAAGCTCCAGGAATGAGTAAGGGTCGATGGTCGCGTTACCGAGGGAACCCACATTGGCGCGGAGTTTAAAGTTGTTCATCCAAGACTTGGCCCATTTCATCCAAGGCTCCTCGGACAGTCTCCAACCTACGGACGCTGAAGGAAAGAAACCCCATTGTGAATATGAAGGGAACAATGAGGAACCATCGTAACGTGCGGCCACCTCGACTATATACCTGTTGAGAAGAGTGTAGTTCACACGCCCGAAGAAACCGACCATGCTCTTGTCGTGACCACGATCCTCCACACCATACTCGTCAGACGCCATAAGTTCAAATGAAGGGATGGAAGGATACAGAAGGTCTTTTCTGGTAAGATACAAACGGCGATAGTTCGTCTTCTCAAGATTCCATCCAGCCACGATATTCAAATCATGGTTGTCACCAAGTTTCGGAGTGTATGTCCCGACGATGTTTGAGGAGATGTAATCAGTGTTGAAACGCCAGTCTGACTTATAAGAGGAGCTATTGTAAGTCTCCAAAGCACCTGGGGCACTATAACCACTCTGGATGCAAGAGACTCTTGCCTGAGTGGAACGGATGGCTTTGTAAGTAAAGTCGCCTGTGAATTTCAGGACGTTCTTGATCGGCTCGAAATCAAGAGTGGTGGATGTTATAATATCCAGTTTGTTATTTTCCTGATAAGTATTACCGTCTTCAAACGCACCGTACATACAAGAAGCGCCATAGAACGTAAGCGTACCGTCTTCATTAAATGCCGGATAGATTGGCTGTCCTCTATGCTCGAACTGGCGGAGAAGCGGCTGTGAACCACCTGACACCATCGGCTGGTGATATTTACGCTTGAACACCGAGGTGTTATTGGTCAATTTCAACCAATCAGTAATCTTTATGGAACCCTTGGCGCGAAGATTGAACTGGTTGAAGTCCTCATTGCCAAGCTTATAGATACCGTCCTGTCCATAATAACGCCCACTGATGGCATAGCTAACCTTCTCTGACGCGCCATTGATGCTGAGGTTATGGTTCTGTGTCATGTTCATGTCCTTGTAGAACATGTCAAGCCAGTTGGTGCTTCCATAGTAAGCATAGTTGCCGCCGAAACCGACATCCTTTCCGTCACCATAAATCTTACCGTAATTCTCATAGGTAGGATCAGTTTTACGACGACGGAACTCCTCATGATAAGCCTCAGAATAGGTATTGGACCTGTTATTGACATTACCAGGCAAAGAACCGGCGGAAGTCGGAGTGCGTTTGTCGTTCCTGAAGAACTCAACAAAGGTATCAAGCCACTGAAGGCCATCTGTGACAAGCTCGTCCTCCCACATGATGTTTCTTCTGTTCAATGAGACAGAGCCGTTGTAGTTCACGGAAATCTTGTCGGTCTTCGGAGCCTTGGTTGTCACGAGGATGACACCGAAAGCACCTCTGGCACCGTATACGGCAGCAGAGGCAGCATCCTTAAGGACAGCGACAGTTTCGATGTCCTCTGGATTCACTGTAGTGAGGTCTCCCTCGACTCCGTCGATGAGGACAAGGGCGCTGCTGCCCTGGCCGATCGAGTGCTTCTGGTTGCCTGCGCCACCACCGACCTTTTTTCTGGACTGATATGAAGTGCCATTGCCACGGATGGTGATAGACCCTTGATGGGTAGGCTTACCGTCAGCCTGAACGATGTTCAACCCCGGGATCTGTCCCTGAAGAGACCTTGTCACATTGGAGTTGGTCCTGCCTTCAAGTTCCTCACCCGACAGGTTCTCGACGGCTCCCACCAACTGAGTCTTCTTGAGAGTACCATAACCGACCACAACAGTCGCGTCAAGCATCTGGGTGTCTTCCTGAAGAAGGATGTCCAATTTTGTTCTCTTGCTGACATTAACCTCTACAGTCTTATAACCGAAAAGCTGGCATACAAGGACAGCGTTGGCGTCAGCCTTGAGGGTGTACGCTCCGTTCGCATCAGTCGATGTACCCACAGATGTGCCCTTAACCATTACAACCGCCCCCGGAACAGGCTCATTGGTAGCGGCCTCTTTGACAAAACCTGATACAGTGAGTTTCTGAGCAAACACTTCAGATGGCACCAGAAACAAAAGAATCGCCATAACGGTCGTCATCAAACCTTTCGTAAGCAATAACAATTGTCTACTCTTCCCCTTTTCGGGAGAAGAACTGGTTATTATGTGATTCATTTCAATCGTAATAAATTTTCAATAAAAATAATTACCAGAACCTATAGCAAGGTTCAAGATTCTGCGGCAAACTGAAATCCTTGGTTATTATTTCTAATGGTTTACAAGGTTATTATGGTTCTTTATCCTCGCATCAATGTTTTTAAATAATGAATATTTATACTATTAAACTTCAATGATTTTGTTAAAGCGCCCCTTTAGCAAAAAAACTATTTGTATTTCACAAACGTGGCCTTTTCGTCCAAAAATTTCTTCACCTCGATGGCCCTGTCGCAGCACAGATACTCCGCACCGAGATACACGCCCAGCATAATGTCCTCAGGAGTCCTTGAAGGCCAAAGGGAAACGGCCAGACCGGCTTCCTTTGCCTTTTTCACCATGGAGCGCGTAGTACCATTCATGTTGCACCCGATCCGCTTGATTCCCATAGCCTCCGCCATCTGGATGGTCTCATCACAAACCGGCTTGCTGAAAATCATGAGCATGTCAGCGTCCGGATGAAGTTTTCTCATCATATTCAAGGCATCTCTGCTGCTGGACGTGAACAGATAAGTGGAATGCTCCGGCTTCTTGGACATGACCGCCTTGTAGAGTTTGTCGCAATACTCGCGAAGGCGATCCTCCGGATAACTTGATGTCGGGCTGACCTTCATTTCAAACTCAACGTAGAGGCCATCCTTGTCCGAAAGGAAGCCCACAAGCTCATCAAGGAAAAGAATCTTGTTGCCCTGGAATGTTGTCAACTTGCGGATCTCATCAGATGTCATCGACTCGACCGCACCGGTGCACGGAGTCAATCTGGCGAACGTCTCATCGTGGTTCACAACAAGCTGTCCGTCCTTGCTCATTCTGATGTCGGTCTCAAAGCCCCTTATTCCTTGTTCATAGCAAGCCTTGAATGCCGGGAGCGTGTTCTCATCATACTCGAAACGGCTGGCGCGATGAGCGAAAAACTGTACGGCCTGAGACTGTGCGGACATATCAATCGTCCACACAGACAGCACAATAACAAATAAAAACCTTAATACCTTCCTCATAACTTGACATACATAAGTTCGCATATACCATGATACCCTACCGGGTAACCTTCCACAGCGAATTTCAGACTTACGACTAAAAACGATTGAAAGGATTCACAAAAGTACAAAAAAAATCAGTCTCCGCCTTGCATTTTTCATTTAACTTGAATATTTTTGTCTCGGCAAACTGAAATCAAGTTCACTTTCGAGTGACATCTTACATCTTTCTGATGGTTGTTAAGGGTGCTTAAGAAGCATGGCCTTAATTTTAGTATTTACAGTTTTCAACTAACAATCACTAAAGAAAATATGAAATCCATTAAAGCCCTCGCGGCCGTAGCCTTGGCATCTTCTCTTTTTATAGGATGTGAAGAAGAAGAGCACTTTGGCATAGACTCATCCAAACCGGCGCCGAAGGAATTCACTTATGATGAAGACAATTCATCGGAAACATCCATTTCAGTCTACTGGGATGACGCCAGCATGATTGAGGCTGGAGCGACCAGCGCGACCGTCCAGCTTACCACAGAACTCAACAATGGTGACAATTACAACAACGGTGTCTCTCACACCATCGTCTACAGCGACGAAAAGGTAAAGGTCAAAAACGCCACGACTTTCACAGGTCTGAAAAAGTTCAGCCAGTATTACATCAGAATCAGAGCCAACTACCCAAGATCCGTATTTTCTGACTGGGTATATATCGCTCAAGACAACGAGCCTGTCCAACTTGTTCTCGGCTACGGGTTCGTAAAGCCTGATTTTGTCGGTATTCCTAATCTTGCGGCGACTCCGCTTGCTGATGCCATTACTTTGAAATGGGACCCTTGCGTGAACGCCGTCAAATATGTCGTGGAATACAAACTCGCTTCCGCTTCTGACTGGACAACAATCGAGACAGAGGAGACAGCACTTAAGATTTCAGACCTTACGGACAAGACAGCGTATAATGTGAGAGCCAAGTCCATCAACAAGGACGGCAAGGAATCCGAATATTCCGAGACTCTTGACATCACCACACTTGAAAAGGCCGCATTCCCTAAAGACATAGCGACAGCCGACGAGTTTGTCAAACTCTTCAACGGAAAGGAACTCACCACAGCTGATGCCACGAGTGTTGTCAACCTGACCGCAGACATCGACCTTACCGGGAAGACAATCCCGACTTGCGCGACATTCCCTGGAATCTTCAACGGCAACAACCACAGCATCAAGAACTGGAAGGGAACCGCTCCTTTGTTCACTGAAGTCGGCACCGTCAAGGATCTTGTCATTGACGCGTCATGCTCGTTCGTTCCGACGGCTTCCGAATTCGGAATCATTGCCATAAGGAACAAGGGTGAGCTCACCAACGTGACAAACAAGGCGAACATCACAATGAGCGCCGACGCCTTTGACGACGCCGTCATCTGTGGAGCCCTTGTCGCTGAAGGTCTGGCCGACATCACCGATTGCCACAACACCGGCAACATCACAGTGACAGCTCAGACATCAATGAAGGGTGCGGCCGTCGCCGGCATCGCCGGATATCTCAAGGCGACAATGAAAGACTGCTCAAACGAAGGGACGATAAGTGCCTCATGCGCCTTTGTCAACGGCGCTTCGACTATTGTCAATGTGAAGAACTGCGCACCTTCAGTAGGCGGTCTTGTCGCTTACGGCGGCAATGATGAAAACGGACAGTTCGCTGTGACGAATTGCGTGAACAAAGGCAAGGTATCTCTTGTGAACACATCTATTGACTCAGTAACGGAAAACGTGAAGAGACAGGATGTCGGAGGTATTGCCGGAGCGTCCAACGGTGACATCACTAATTGTCACAACTACGGCGAGGTTTACGCGAAACTTGCTTCCAGCAATGGTTCTGCCATGTCCGGAAATGAGGCGATTGTGCTGGCCGGTGGCATCACAGGAGGTGATTACTTCGCCGCTGGACAGATCAAGTCGAACATCACGGGCTGTACCAACGAAGGTCCGATCAACGTGTTCTCTGATGCGTCAAAGTCCAATTCAGCAGTAGGCGGAATCGTGGGCTGGCCAGGAAAAGAGGCTAAGCAAAGCACATGCACGAAAGACTGTGTCAACAAGGGTGACATTACCATTAGCGGAACTGTTAAGGTTCGCGCAGGTGGAGTTCAGGGAGGTACCGGCAACATGGACAACTGTACAAACGAAGGTGAGATCATCTTCGAATCCGGCGACAAGGCCAGCGTTATCGGCAGCCTCTGCGGTTTCCACTCTCAAGGCAACACCATAGAGAACTGCAAGGCTTTCGGAAAAGTGACCGCCATGGCAACTGTTGATGGCATCGGAGGCCTTATCGGAAACATCGGAAACGCCGCTCACAACACAGGAAACGGTTGTGTCGTGGATTGCGTGATTTCCGGCGGAGCCGAGGCCACAAGAGGTCTTGTGATTGGTAAATTCAACGGTAAGACGAAGAACATCACTCTTGGAGAGACCAGCCCGATCAAAGTATCCGGATCTGTAGAAGGAACCAAGATTGACGCCGGCAACTTCGCTAATTTTGTACATGGAACCACAAACTACACAGAGGGTGTACATGTAATCAACGCTGTCTTCGGCAAATAATCCGAACACGCTGATATTCACAAGGGGGATGGCCAACTCTGGTCATTCCCTTTTCTTTTGCCATCAACACTGGTTGTGGTGTCCGCCTACCGTGCGTAAGCATTCGATAAAGTACGACCGCAGTTTGATTAAGTGGTATATAACTTTGCACCACTAATACTAACTGACATGCTTACACGCGAACAAATCGAAGAGATCCAGGGCGAGGCCCGGGAGAAAGGGACAGCAATCAAGGCCCTGTTGAAAGAGAAAGGCATTCCAGAGCACCAGTACTTCTGGTGGAAGCGGAAGTACGCCAGGGCAGAGGTTCCGGATGGGTTCCTGCCCATAGCTGGCGCCGTCTTGTGGACACCATTCAGGGAATAATCGATGATCCAAGACGTCGGCTGCAACGTCGCCTGCGACTACGTTCAAGTGGACGAGAGCACATTGCCGGTAATAGACAATGAAAAGCGCCGCGCGGTGAAGGGATATGTATGGAGTGTGGTGAACGTGATGACGGGAGACAGGTTCTTCTTCTATGAACATGGCTCCAGGAGCGCCCGCGTGGCCATGGGTCTGCTGAAGGACTTCACCGGAGCCATCCAGAGCGACGGTTACATCGTGTACGAACACTTCGAGGGGATGGAAGGGAAGAAGCTCCTGGGCTGCTGGGCCCACGCAAGGCGCAAGTTCTTCGAGGCCAAGGTGGAGAATGAGAAGCTGGCGCTTGAAGCCCTGTCCTACATCCGGCGGCTCTATGATGTGGAAGCAGAAGCGGATGCTCTTGACGCGGCAGACAACAAACCCGACCATGAGCGCAGGAAGGCCCTGCGGCAGGAGAAGGCTTATCCGGAAATCAAGAAGTTCGAGACGTGGATGGAGGCAAGCATCCTCAAGTGCCCTCCGAAGTCTCTGATGGAGGAGGCCATCTCCTACACCTATAAGATCCTTAAAAAACTGTCGCTCTACGTCACCGACGGCCGTTACAAGATAGACGACAATATGGTGGAGAACAGCATCAGGCCTCTGGCCGTCGGGCAGTTATCAGCAAGAATCCCCGTGCAAAGGTTCACCCATATTATACTGAGTATCGCCCACTCCAGACGCTCTGCCTCCAGATTCTCAGAATGGAAGAGGTTAAATATGGTGAAAGCAGCGACGAAATCTGCGGAATCCTCTTTGATGGAGCGTGGCTTTGGGAAGAATATGTCAACACCATCTTGAGTAATCATGGTTTCAAGCACCCCGAGAATAAGTTGCATAAGGGCGGAATTTACCTGTTCGACGACCATAGTGGCATTCGCTATCCGGACTTTTACAAGGACGATATGGTGCTTGATGCCAAATATAAGCGGCTTGGCAGTTATGACAAGGTCTCAAAGTTGGATCGTAATGATGTCCATCAGGTCATTACATATATGACTGCACTCAAAGCTGATAGAGGGGGCTTTGTCGCTCCATTGGAGCAGAAACAGTCTAAAGTTCCAACCTCTCACCTTCAAGGGAGCATGGCTACCCTATCAATTTTCGGCATCGAAATATGCAAGTCTGCCACTTCCTATGCGGAATTCTGCGAGAAGATGGGTGAAATGGAGGATAGATTTGTGGAATCTTTGAAACAGTTCTGAGAGGATAAATGATAATTTACGAGCAAGCCGAGCGCAGAGCCAAACGCAGTTTGAACTATGCCGAGGCGCAGCCGTAAATGCGGACGTTAGTCCGAATTTACCGACGCTTGACCGTTCATCAGCAAGGGTAAAAGTTCGTCGCGCTGCTTAGTGAGAACTGCGATTTCATTCCTTAGTTTAGACATCTTACGAAACATTGGTTCTACAATATCATTGAATTTCTTGATAGTGTCTTTGTTTGGGAGTACAACATCAAGATAGGCTACATCTTCTGGATTTATTGAAGGGTATGAAGATACTGCTGTGTCAGCTATGGAGGCTAAATACCTTGTGACTATATCTGATGTAAGAAAATAGTACACCATCAATGCCATAATCTTATTTTTTGCATCTAACGTAATAAAACCTGTAGAAACAATAAAGTTCTCTTTTGGCATAGATAACACACCATAATGTAAAAGTTTTGGCCTAACCGAAGAGTAGATAATTGTCATATCTTCAACTTTACGCTGTGCTCTGCTTGGTGCGGCATCAACTCTGTAATACTCCGTATGATTAATGTATCCTTGGGTTATGCTCCCTGTGTCTAAATACTCAATATGATGGTATTCACCTTTACTTATAGCCTTCTTGTTGATTTCGCACAAGTTATTCACACAACAGCATTGCCAACCAACAGGAATTTCTCTTTTGAGGCGTTCATTATAGGCCATAGCACCACCGCTTGATTTATACGGCTTGCCCTTCTCATTCGGGAAGTCAAACTGCACAAACCAATAGTCGTAGAGTTGCTTCGCCATCGCCTCTAAATTATCATTTATCCGCCGACTGACGTTTATCTTAGTGCAAAATGATAGTATCATATTGCCGATACACGCCTCCTCTGCTAAAGAGAGTTTCGGAATGGAGTATCGCATTATCTGATCCCTATCTCCACGAGGCATCTTGCTACCCTTTTTCCCTTTCATAACATAGTCGTAAAAAGTGTCTTGAAGTAACGATGCGTATAGAAATTCTTGAGAATGACCAGATTTCGCCCGAAAAACAAGGACATCAGCAGAAGCTCCACCTTCCCTATCGGCGAACCAAATTTTCTTAAGATATGGACGAATATTAGCGACTAAAACATCGCCACACTTATAGTGAGTAAGAGCACACTTCTGCGGAGGAAGATTTTGCGCGACACATCGTCCTTCTTTATTCGGAAGTAAAGAGTCTGTTGTAACATAATCTGTGAGCAGTACATTCTCCAGTGGAATTTTATCTGTCACAAAATATGCAATTTCGCACAATTGACACAACTGTAATCCCATTTCTTAATATTTTGCAAATCAAATAATTCTTTTTACCTTTGTCATTGGATTTTCAAAGCAAGGAGAGGCAAGCTCCAAGCTGATAGAATAACAGGGTTTGAATTTAATATTCTGCCCTGTTTTTTAGTATAACGGGCGAAGTAATCTTTCACTAAGCCGCTTTCAGCTTCCAATCTTGCTATCAAACATTTTGTTAAATGAAAATCCAAATTACTATCAGCTTGGAAAAGCGCCTTGATGATGATCACAAGGAAGCTTTTCATAAACAAGTACTTGTCCGCGGCCACTTTAGGGTAATCAGAGGCAAGAAAGTTTATGTAATGGCCCACTACCGCAAAAAGTAGGTGAGTATTAGCTTCATCTCGTCCGTTAGAGAGTCGCCGCTCGTAAGATTGGCGACTCTCTTTGTTCTCATTCATTGAATTTAAGACTATCCAGCTGCTTCATTATCTCCGCTTCCAGCCGGTGACTTTCCTCGAACTGAGCCGTAAGCTCAGCCTTGTAACCAGTCATCCTCTTGTTGAATTCCTCTGCGGTAATATCCACATAATCAATCTTGATATCGAAGTACTGCCCGGCGGAAAGGGAATAACCTTTCTCCTTAATCTCGTCATAGGTCACTGCAACGGAGAAATCATCGACGCTCTCCTTGTTCTGAAATACTTCCACAATCTTGTCCACCTCGAAATCCCTCAAGCGTCGTTTCTGATTACTGCCTTCCTTGTACTCTTCTCCAAGCTTGCTTGCATCGATTAGGATGACCTTGTCAGAACTTGCACTTTTATCGAAAAAGAGTACCGAAACATTAGTTCCCGTGGTAGCGAAGACATTAGACGGCATCGACACGCAACCATAGACAATCCTTTCGTTCACAATCTTCTCCAGAATCCTTTTCTCCACCCCGCTCTTGGAAGTAATAAATCCTGTAGGAATGACAATCGCTCCTTTACCCGTTGATTTAAGAGAATTGATAACATGCTGGATGAAACAGGTATAGATGGCCATCTTTGGCTTTGCCGGATCTATCTTGGCTACAGCATTCGGGACTCCAGCCCAGAACCTGACTCCGTCAGCTGCCAAAGTGTCCCTATATTCCGGAAAATCAAGTTTGAACGGAGGATTAGACACGATGAAATCAAACTTCTTCAACGTACCGTCAGGATTTCTGTGCGATGGTTCAAGGAGGGTGTTTCCCTGCACAACATTGGGGAGCGAAGCCGCGAAGTTGTTAAGAATCAAGTTAAGACGTAGCATCTCACTGGATTTTTCGGAAATATCCTGGCTGTAGATTGTACAGCGATCTTCTCCGATCTGGTGTGCAAGAGCCATAAGCAGTGTTCCCGTTCCAGCTGACGGATCGTAGCAGGTCACACCTCGCAGTTCAGCGTTGTCCCCTACAAGAAGCCTTGCCATTACTTGAGCGATAGCTCTCGGAGTATAATACTCAGCGTATTTTCCGCCTCCCGCATTGTTGAAGCCCTTGAGAAGATGCTCGAACACTCTTGAGAAGAAATCATATTTTTCGGTAAAGACATCTTCGAAATTGAACGAAGCCACTTTGCGCATCAGCGACTTTGCGAACTCGTCTCGTTTCTGCGTGTCAGTCACATAGGA
>OLGM01000943.1_pt1 | contig 15122 bp, 14 predicted proteins | sample 1606001 | NCBI WGS metagenome assembly OLGM01 (sample SAMN03283294) | human gut metagenome | biome: human-associated habitat; material: feces | host: Homo sapiens | place: Peru | collected 2012
ACAATTAATCAAATATATTAAAGAACTACTTAACGGCACTACCGTATATGATAATAATCTTTGGGGAATAAAAAACGAATTAACAAAACATTCAAATGAGTGGAGTACCCTAATTGACGAAATAGAGAATGGTTACGAGAAAACTGCCAGACGTACACAATTATTAAAATACAGTTTTCTAAACTCTATTATAAATTATTTATACATTTTTGGTAAACCTATTGATACTATAAATATTTCACCCTTATTTATAGATATAAATAACCCTGATCAGATTATTTCTCTGGGTAATTTTAGTAAAATCGGAAATCTATTTTCTAATCCTGATGAAAATGTATTTGACAAAACCCAAAAAATTATTGAACAGATAAGTAATCTAACTATTAGCAATTTTGAAGACTATAGGATTAATTTTGGAAGAATCGCTACCCATTTATTTTCCGTAGTAGAAGATACTAAAGTAAATTCAATAAAATACTTTCTAACAAAAGTAATATATGGAACGAACGATGTCTCAAGATCAACCTTGCTTTACATATTAATGCTAATTAAACAAATTACAGAAAATAATATTGCTCAAAAAAATGCATTAACGGTTGCCAGAGTCAATCATATATTAGATAAATCTGGTTTTGAACAACTTGATTCAACAGAAAACATATTTGATGCACTAGTTGAGATATCATTAGGGATGAGTAATTCAGACTTTATGTGTTTTTATTGTGATTTAATTAACCAATATAAAGATGACAAAATACTTAAGACGGGGGATAGTGACACATTAATACCGATTATATTTGAATGTAAAAACAGTATGCTACCACTTACATTGAAGCTATAACTTTGAGGAGGAAATAATATGAATGACCAACGAATCCCGTTACGTTTCGATTCCATAATACAATTTAACCAGCAAAAATGGCGTATTATATCTGAACTTGGCAGAGGCGGGACTGGAATTGTTTATAAGGTTCAAAATGTTGAAACACAAGAATTTGCTGCATTAAAAGAATTCTATCCGATTATATATTGTGACAGACTTTATCGAAATAGGAACGGCTATTTAGAAACAGATTCATCCATAAACGATGAAATATTGAAACTGTATGAGACTCAAAAACGATATGAGCTTAAAATGACCAACAATGCTAGAAGAAGTATTTTAAATAACAATCCTTATGTTTACGATGTTCAAGATTGTACATTTATGAATACTTACAATACAAATGAGACCATATATTTAATAAAAACAGAGAGCGGGAACACTTTGGAAAATATTTTAAATACTACATCTTCCCTTCCCTCTAACATTGGCGAATTTCTATTACAATCAGTATATGCCTTAGATATATTACACAGCAAAGGGATTATACATGCAGATATTAAATTTTCTAATATATTTATAGAAATAGATTCCAGTGTGAAACTTTTAGATTTTGGCACTTCTTTCTATAAAGGTAAGGTAACGAAAGAAGACCTCAAAAATTACACATTTATGTCATATTCTGAAATAACATGTGAACCTCATAGGAAATCTATCATAGATTCTTTCTTTAGGAGGTTAAATCTTTTAGACTTATCTCCTGATTTCTTAGATTCTATTCTAAAAAAATACAATAGATTATCAGAGGATGTAGATTACTACGCTATTTTTTCATTACTATATTTCTTAAAATTAAAGAAATATCCTAATATGTCAGAATACGGTAAATATATGTACTATATTAACGAAAAACTTGAAGAACTAAAAACTCGTCCGCTTTCCAAATGCCTTTTTCAAAAAATGTGTATATATTTTTTTAATACTTATGATGCCAATATTGATATTAAAAGAATAATTATTGATTATATAAATGCTGAATATTGTGAAAAATCTTCCCTTGGGGAATTAAACAATTACCTTTCTTCATTGAGAAATAAATGTTCAAAAAATATATATTATACAGAATGGGTACAGATTGAAGGATTTGCTAATCCCTCATTACTTACTTTCAATGAGTTCTTTAATACAGTCATTGAAAGTAAAAATATTACTATTACAGGTGTCAACGCTTCCGGTAAAAAAAGTTTAATTGAAAACATCTCAATTAAATTAATCGATGAAATATATACTTACAAGCTGATCCCCGTTATTGAATGGATACCAGAATGTTTATTACCAAACCAATTACCTAACGAATATTCCGTAATATTTATCAATCAAAAAACAATTACTGAATCAAAGAATAACATTATTGAACCAAATACAAAAAACCATTATATAAATATTGTTGGTAGAACCAAATACTATGATCGATACTCTGATAAATATTATCCTGAATCTGGCGAATTTGAATTATTACTATTGGATAAAGTATATCTAAAATCCCTATTAAAGGACCGGTATATAGATAATCCATTTATTTTATTTCCACCTATTGCAAATATTATTATCCAAAATGAATCAATAAATACAATATCGGATGCAATATTGGAATACATTAACTTGATAACAACATCAAGTAATAAAAAATACAATTGTATGATTAAACGAATTATGGAGGATATTATTCAACTAAGAATAGTACAAATTACTAATTCACTTATATTTTTAGATAACATTCCCCAAGTTATTAGTGATGCCATTTTCGCAACTGGCATATTGGCAAAAGAAGGGAATCTTATTGCATTCAGAGACAATATTGTTGCGGTTTACATAAAGGCACAGAATATTTTTAATATTATAAAACATGGAACACACATTTATCAACTGAATAGTTTACAAATCGACTATACACAAATAGATAATATAACCACATTTGAACTGGTTTATCACTTACTATGTAAACACAGTATTGATATCAAATTATTATTTACTGACCATAAATATAAAACAGCTAAACTCATTCTTGGTATGATAATGTTATTTGAACCCGATATAAAACATATTGAAATCAATGATTTTATATTTAAGGATGATAATGATTATAATACACTATCTGGATTATCATATATTGCATATCGTCTAAACAAACACATCAAATTCACTGACTGTACATTCGGGGATATCTTTCTATATCCCTCAGAGAACCGATATCGTTATGGCTCTGATGATAAAATACACTACTGCGGAAGGGATATTCCAGCTGTTATAAAACAAAATGAAGAAATTGAACCCGTACTGTCCTACAGATGCGTCGTATGCGGATACGAAAAAGACAAATTCAATAATGATGATTTTTCCAAACCGTTATTTAGCTACAAAAGAGCTGTAGTTGGGACTGTCAAAAGATACATCCCTGATGGGTATAGAAAACGAATTGGCTTATGTACACTTTTAGAAAAAAATGAAGTGGCAATATTACTTTGCGATGGCTTCACAACATTATCAATCCCAAAAGGCAATAATATTTCTGAAATAACTTTAATCTGGTCTGATCAAATTAAAGAAACAACATACGCAGGTATACAAATTTCCTATAAAAAGGGGTACGTATGTGTCAAAATAATAGATTGTAGTTCAACATTATGTGTTCTTTCATATGATGTTATAAATGATTGCGCACCAGAAGAAAATATGATTATTTTTTCATATAACAATAAACTGTATATTGTTGAAAAAACGTCAGAATATTTTTATTTAACCCAGTATTCTGTTGACAGTAATTTTAAACTTACTGATTCTATAAAACTTGATAAAATGAACATCGATGGAATAAAGAACTATAATCAATTTATAATCATGTATGATTCTATCGGAAACTTAATAGGATTATATAATATTGAGACTAAAGAATATACTATATGGAAAATAAACTATCCATGCCCACTCAATATAAATTCATTTAATATAATACCATCCTTTAATGGTAATAATAATAGTGCCGTAATTGAATTCTATGGATATAATCAAATTGTAGAAGTAATTGATTTCAATGAGTTGACCCTTCATAAGTGGATTCTTGGTTATAATATTGCATATAGAAATATTGAATTTGTCAATTGTGAATTTACCGGACAATTTGCATATGAAACAATTTATGAAATTGGTAGAATGGCTCAAACCCCAAAACGAGGAATAGCATTTAGTACAGATAACCCCCTTTATAGTATTGCTGCATCAAATAAATCTATAAATATCGCCCTTGCAAATGCTATGAACTACGAGACGTTTTCATTTAACAATTCTGATGATGTATCTGAGGCAATTGTATATTTTAACAATCAAAAATTTTCACAATTTCTTTTGAGAAATCATCTCGCAAAATGTGGAGATGAAAAAATATATAAAATATGTAGAACTGATTCATCTGCCAATTTAAGTCTCATTTATGAATGGGCATTAAATCATTGCCTAAATCTAAATATAATTCAAATACACGAAAAAATCAGATGGGTTGAAAAGGTTATCTTCCATAATTTTCATTTTGAAAATGAAGGAGATTTGCTATATTCATTAACTCATAAACTGTATAAATATTTATGTAAAACAAACAATCTCACGAAAGAAAGTATAGATTTTCTTCTTAATCTTCTAAAAGTTTCACAAGATAAAGGAAATCTTAATGCAGCAAGAACATATAACGAATACTATAAATACAAAGTACCTGACCATGAGTTATTTTTAGTATTTTATGAAAATAACAATTAATATTAGACATAGTTTTACAATAACAATATTAAGGTCAAAATCGATGTTCCATGGTTCACCCTGCCTGGTGTCATGATAATAACATTGCTCCTGGTACATTCTATGGCTGGATTAAACAGGTAACCAGTCATGGTTATGAAATACCTGATTCTTTAAACTATCATCCAGCTGTTAAAAGACAGGAAGTTGTTAAGTTACCTGTCATTGATGACATATGTGCTGATTCCTATATGAATGATTTTCCATCATTTAATGATACAGACAAGCTTTCAGTTCTGTCTGCACATATAGGAGGTATCACTTTGGATATTCCGCAGGATATTGATCAGGATTTCCTTACAAAAATTTTTAAATCTTTCAAGGAGTGCTTATGATTGGTGATATATCAGGTGCGACTTAAATCTATATCATTACAGGAAAAACAGATATGCGCAAATCTATTAATGGTTTATGTGCCATTGTTTATGACATGATGGGACAGGAAATCAACAGAAACTCCATATATCTGTTCTGTGGTACACGGTGTGACAGAATAAAGATTCTTTTAAAAGAACCTGATGGAATAACACTTCTTTATAAGCGTCTTGACGTGAAAGGAAGATACAGATGGCCAAGGAATTCATCTGAAGTAAAGCCTATTACCTGGCGCCAGTTTGACTGGCTGATGTCAGGTCTTGACATTGAGCAGTCTAAGGCTATCGGAAATGTAAAATAGCATATCTTTGTATGCGATCGAGTAGGAGAAAATTTCTCAAAAATGAGAATTTTTCGACCTCTCACACCACCGTGCGTACCGTTCGGTACACGGCGGTTCAATCAACTTAACAAGTAACACACCTTTCGGTGTAGTAATCTAACATTGAGACTAATCCAAATGAGGTTAGTCTCTTTATACTTATAGCCTTTTGTATCCATCCATTGTGAGCAAGTCTTGCATATCTGTCTCCGCAATACGCTATTTTAAATGCTGCCCATCTTGGTACATCAAGCTTCATAAGGTTCTTTGCTCTGTTTTGTGGAGTTTTCCAATGTTTCCAAATGCACATACGAAGTCTGTATCTGATGCTACCATCTAGTTCTCGACAAAGTGTTTTCATACTTCCAATTCTAAAGTAATTTATCCAACCTCTGATGAGTTGATTTAATTTCTCCACCTTGTAGCTGTTGCTAACGCCCCAGCTACGGCATGTGAGTTCTTTCATTCTTTTCTTAAACTTCGCTACTGATTTTGCATGTGGTTTTGCCTTAAACTGATGTGCTCTTGTGTCAAAGTAGAACCCAAACCCAAGGTATTTAAGTCCGCTTGGTCTGTCTACTTTACTCTTTGTCATGTTGACCTTGAGACCTAGTTTCTCCTCAATAAATCGAGATATGTTTCTCATTACCCGATTTGCAGACATTTCACTTCCAACCATGATAATACAGTCATCTGCATATCGCACAAAGTTAAGCCCTCGCTTTTCCATTTCCTTATCAAGTTCATTGAGCATGATGTTTGCCAATAACGGCGAAAGATTTCCTCCTTGCGGTGTTCCCACAATAGAATCCTCATATTCATCGTCAATCATGATTCCACTGACGAGATATTTCCTTATGATAGAGATAACATCTCCATCTTTTATAGTTCTGCCTATGATTGTCATAAGCTTGTCATGGTTTACCGTGTCAAAGAACTTTTCCAAGTCAATGTCTACAATCCAATCGTTACCATCATTCATCATGTCAAGTGCTGTTAGGATTGCTTGCTGTGCACATCTATTCGGTCTGAATCCGTAACTATGTTCATGGAATTGTTCCTCGTAGATTGGTGTTAATACCTGTGCAATGGCTTGCTGTATGAATCTGTCTGTTACTGTTGGTACTCCTAGGTTTCTGACACCGCCATCAGGCTTTGGTATCTCCACTCTTCGTACTGGTTGAGGTTTATATTTTCTTGTCCTCAACTGTTCCATGATGTTTTCGCCGTTCTTTGCAAGATGTTCTTTGAGTTCTGTGTACTTCATTCCGTCCACTCCCTCTGCACCTTTATTTCGTACGACTTGCAGATATGCTCTGTTGAGATTATCGCTAGATAAAATCTGCTCCATTAGACTACTTGTGTCCATGCGTTCTTTCCTTTCCGTCTCGCTTGATTTGACCATCTTTTACCCGATTGGTTACGGCAGATGTTGCCATTTCTGCAATACGAGACATACTCAAACTTATTGATTGTTCGCCCCTTCGCTCCATTTCCATTACAGAAACTTCTTCACTACTATGGGCTCGGCTGACTTCTCACAGTTCGTTGTTACTAGGCTAATGGAACCTCTGTGAGACCTCCACGCTTAAGGTGCACGCTCTTTCTCTCCATATATCCGCCACATTTACTCTGCTACTACAAAAGTGATAGTTATTAGACTTCGTTGCTTTTAGCCAACTTATCTCTCATAGCCTAGCCTTATATGTGATTTCTGTCCGTCGGACCAGAGGTTTGCTTACAGCTTCCTTCAGATTCCATCTCACGATGGACACCCTTGCTGTTCAGCTATACACTTCCCACTATCTGGGCGTGTTCGGGACTTTCACCCGTTAGAGCGCGCCCATGGCGCGCAAACTAAAAATGCAATCTTGCGAGAGTTCTCGTAGATTGCATTTTTTTCAACGATACTATTTTATTTAGCGCTTATATACAATCACATATTTTTTTCAACTATATGCTTACTATCCAAAGTTTTTACTAAGAACTACTTACCAATTTTGATTTCTGTCGGTTTATTCTTTTTTCCATCAAACTTCTCAATTATAATTGCGGTTCCAGTTCCATCATTAGGAATATTAATATGTATCGCATCATGTGGTTCCCTTGGATCATTACTATACGCATCAATATGCGTCTTACCATTTTTGTCATCATGAACTCTAATAATTGCTTTATCTGCCATTTTTATTATCCTCCTTTATTTTCTTGCAACATCAGCCATAAACGCCTTATCATCTGGTGATGCATTTTCTCCATGCCATCCCATCTGACCTGTAAAAGGGTTATACCAATAATGCTCATATCCACTGTCTGTATTTGGATATGAATTTACCTGCCCATTACTTGCTACTTTGATGTTTCCATTTACCTCATCTTTTACTGCTATGTATGCCCTCATACACATGCCCTCCTTTCATTTTCTATAAAGAATGAATTATTTTCTCTTCTTTATACATCTAATTTATCATTTACAATACTCGAAAAATAAATATTTTTTCTTCTGAAGTCATTTGTCTATAAAATAATTATATGGTAGTAAAAATAAGACTAATGATGTAATAAAGTAAGCGTCAAATCACTCGCCTTGGATAATTAGCATTTTTATGCGACACTCTAAAAGACACGAAAAAACCAGTTGGAAATATCTGGACAGGGATACAGATATTTCATTGATTATTTCCCAGGGTGAAAAAATAAAAAAACATTATATGCTAATGGGATGGCAGGTTTTGGAATGTTCGATAAAGGAGGACCCGTATGGATTTAACAATTTTAGCGAAAGTTTTTGACATAAGTTATAGAGAACCAAATAATATCAATTTGACAAATCCGGAAAATAACAGTATAAACAATACTCTCATCAACTGGTATGTCTCCAACTGTAATAAGCTTGATTTAACAACTTATGAAAATTACGATAGAACTCTTGTTGTAGATTCCAGTACAGAAAATTTACTGATATATAAAATTGAATTAGAAAAAGATGAGACAGGTATTGTACCTCATGCCTATGGACTGTGCATCAATAAAAATGATAAGATGTTGGCGGAAGTATGGTTACGTTCCTTATTTATCCTTATTCTGTCGGAACAGTTTTCTTCATGGACGGAAAAAGGAATATGCCAGCAATTAGATGAAAACTATCTGTCATCCTTGGGTTCATATTCAAGTATTTCATTTACTCCAAATATAACAAACGGCAAAAAGATTTATTATAAATGGTCCAATGGAAATCTAGTTCCCGAATCCGGTATATCCGAATCCGCAAAAAAGAATATTGATTTAGATGTTGTTGCAACCGGAAGCTGGCTTGCTTCCGAAAATTATAATTACGGTTATTTGCATATCAGAAATCAATCAAAAATTGCCTACTCCTTAAAGGGTGCCTTTAATAGGAAAAATCGAGAGGCATATGTGCATAGAAAGCTATTCCATGAGACTTCTCAAGGGATAATTAAGGATGTAACAAAAACCATTGATTGTAAAACGTTATCATTATTGGATTTTAAAAATACTTTTCGTAGATAAGGAATCTTGCTTAATTAATTGCTTGGAATATCAAACGTAGACTTTTTTTCTAACAACATTAAATATCTTGAATTATGGTTGAATTATTATTTATTATAAATTGATGATTATAAGAACATTTGATATATTTTTACGATTGAAATGAGAAGGTATATGTGTTACGAATATGATCCTAACTATCCAGATACTACTACAACGATAAACAATGAGGGAAATCCCGGAGTCAACAACCCTGAGAATTATGGCTATGATGAACACGATAATGATGAAGACGAAAGCGAGGCTAATGATGATTAATCAATTTGATTCTGAAGCTGTTGCACCTTTTGAGGCGATGGTGTGGACAAAATTCTAGACTGCTATAGGGCTTCGAAAAGAGCCTTTTTATGTATTCAAAAGAACAAAATGATATTGCACTACGGATATATCATCAAACAGAGTCTGTAACTGAAACTATTAGGATTCTAGGGTATCCATGCCATGCATAAGGTAATATAAAAATTTAACGCATTTATTGCAGAAAACTTCCGTACCCGGAAGTTTTCAAACCGGAACAACTGCTTTTTATAGCGAAAATACTCTTCAATTTTCCATCTTGAAAAATAATGCTTTGCAACCGCAATCACATCCTCTTTTGATTTCCTTGTTGGTTACTAGCATCATTGGATGTTCTGTTAAACCATAGACGAGCATCAGACAAATAATTTTTTTAGAAGCAGTTATCTGTACTTTTACATGAGACAGATATGCATCGTAGGTCTTGCCTTTGTAATGCAATGGCATACGAACTTTTCCTTTTCTTCAGTTCCTGAGTTCTGTGGCCATGATCCATTTATTGTAATAAAAAAGCTTACGGTTGGATTTCAGGCGGATGACGTAATCCTGCTTTAATGAATCAAGTTTCAGGAACATGTTGTTATCATCGCAACCTTGATTCATAACAAAGGTTGCTTTGCCAAACAAAGTAACACCACGTTCCATTGCAGAGAAAGTAACATCATTGGTAGAGGTATAGTTTTTTCTTTAGAAAAATGTATTCTTGAAAAAAAACTTACCGGATGATTGCTACTGGTTAAAACACAGGCTTATGTCACATGGTAGCCTTTTTCATAAACTGTTTTAGTATTAGTGCTTTTAGAACCATCGCGAACAAGTCAAAATGCCTCGAACTTACGATCTTCCGGTTTTATAACATCACTATCATCGATATGGATGACAGGATTTTTTGAAACCATGGTACGAACGAAAGCCAGATATGACTTCAGTGCATCTTTGGCCCCCCTGTTAAGGTGTCTGGTGAGACGCTCCACATAATTAACCTTTTTTTAAATCTCATGAAGCTAGTCAACAATATCTGTCAGAAGACAGCTCTGAGAGGCGAGTATTCTGTAGGTCATATCAGCACTAAACTTTCTATCTGGTTTAGAAAGATGTTTTTAAATTTTTTTGCAAAAATTTAAAATTTCCAGTTTCAAAGTATAAGTATTTGTTGTATAATAAGTCATAAGAAGTCCTTCTTTTTTTTAGTATCTTTTTGATTAGACACCTTAATTTTACTACAAAACAAGAAAGGAATCCTTATATTTTTGGCAATTTTTGAAAGTTGTTTATAACTATGACTATGAAAATGGGGCTTTGTGGATAAAAATACGGAGACTCAAGCCAAAAATGGGTTGACATTTGGAAGGTATTATGATAGCCTGCAAAAAAAGTGTGCTTTGTTAATAATAAGAAAGGTGGAATAAAAATGGAGGTTGTTGTTGAAGCAAAGGTTACACTTGAAACTATTGAGAAGTTTTCAGAAGTAATAAACGAAACAATGGTAAATCAGTGTGGTTGTACCGATACATATTGTGGAGGATGTCCAGGTATGTAGAAAATTAAATATGTTTTCTGAAATAAAACCTCTCTTTGATTTCCGCAATGAGAGGTTTTATTTATTGTTCCTATGTAAGAGAGGATAAAGTAATATGGAATTGAGCAAATATAATATTTTAAAAAAAACGACTGGAGAGTATTATTTATTCAATACTTTTTCAAAATCGGTTGTCAAGCTAACTGATGAAATTGGAGATATTTTAGAGAAAAAGGATTTGTTTTTGTTAGAAGATGATATAAAAAAAGCACTTTACCAAAATGGATTATTGGTTGATAATCAAGAACACGAAAAAGAAGTACTACATAATCAGTATTTGAAAATAAGAAATAATAAGGATAATATTTTTATAACATTGCTGCCGACAATGAAGTGTAATTTTAGATGTCCATATTGTTTTGAAGGTAGTGATGTGAAAAATGAAGATGTTGAGATGGATTTCGAGACTCTGAAAAAAGCTGCAGATATTCATCTTATTGGGAAAAAGCATGTTCATATTACATTGTTTGGAGGCGAACCATTACTAAAATGGAAACAACTGAGAGATTTTTTTCTTTACTTAGAAGCTTTAAGTAAAAAATATAAATTTACTTATTCATCAAGTATCGCTACAAACGCATATTTTCTTAACGAAATAATTATTGAAGATTTGATTAAGTTGTTTCATATGGAAAGTTTTCAAGTAACTATAGATGGATATGAAAAAACACATAACAATACAAGAGCGACATTAAATGGTGAGCGAACATACAATAGAGTTCTAAATAACTTTAAACAATTAGTTAAAAAAAATGAAAGCCATAAGTTAAATGTACTTTTAAGGATAAATTTATTAAATAATCAATTGAAGGAAGTTGAGGAATTACTAAATAGTTTTTCTGAACAGGAAAAAAAGAAATTCGAGATTTATTTTCGTCCTATTTATGATACCAAAGAATTTCATAATAGTAACAGTACTAAAAACAATGATTTGGAACCTTTTTATATTTTGGCGAGAGAGAGAGGATTTAGAACTCACTATGGAAATTACGTTAGATTTTGGCATTGCGAAGGTGACGGTGGATTAGAGCAAATACATATAATGCCCAATTTATCTATTTGGAAGTGTGTTAATAATATGGATATAAATGAAGCAAATATTGGGCAAATATTACCTAATGGAGAGGTAGTGCTTAATAAAGAAAAGATAGATGAATGGAAAAAGAATGACCCATTCGATGATGAAAAATGTTCTGATTGTGTTTTGCTGCCAATATGTTGGGGAGGATGCCCTTTAAATTTTTTAAAGAAAAATATTAGAACATGTATATACGAAAAAAACTTTGATTTTATTGACACTTTCATAAAATGAATTGTGCTATAGTGAATTAATGATGTTTTGTATTTTGAATAATCCGCGGTGAAATCCATCACCTGTCCGGCGCACGGAAATCAATGTTCCGTTATTTAGGAAATTACAATTCTAGAAAAAAGGAAATCGTGTTTCCCCTAAAATCTTATAATGATGTTATGCACTTTCAGTGTAAATTCATTACGAGGAGATCACGATTATGACCAAATTCCGAGAAGTCATCCGGCTTACTGGATTGGGATTCTCACAGCGTAACATCATGGCAAGCTGTGGTGTTTCACAAAAAAATGTCGTCAAAGTTCAAAAACGTGCCAAAGAACTAAATATCTCTTGGACACTTAACGATTCAATGACTGACACAGAGATTCAAAGGCTCATGTTATCTAAAGAGAGCAAGGCGTCTGCCAACAAGCGGATGCCAGATTATGATTACATCCGTAAGGAGTTGCTTAGCAACGGCGTAATCAAAAAGCTTCTATGGACGGAATACATGGAGGATTGCCGTGCCAATGGTGAAGAACCACTCATGTATTCACAGTTCTGCTATCACATCCAACAGGATGAGCAGAAGCATCGTACTACCATGTATATCAACCGTAAACCCGGTGAACAGGTTGAAGTTCACCGGGTAGGTGATCCTGCAACAGTCATTGATCCTGATAACGGCGAAATTATTGAAGCATACGTATTGTCGGTGTAATGACTTACAGCCAGTATGCATACATGGAAGCATTTCTGTATATGAAACAGAAATCATGGATCAATGCACATGTCCATATGTACGAATATTTTGGTGGTGTCGCCAGAATCCTCGTACCGGATAACTGCAAAACTGCAGTTGTTCATAATGGCGGATGGAAAGACCAGCAGATCAATGAGACCTATCAGGAACTGGCTGAGCATTATGGCACTGCTATTATTCCGGCGCGTGTCAGGGCTCCCAAGGATAAGCCGAATGCTGAAGGAACGGTAGGAAATATCTCTACCTGGATTACAGCAGCACTTCGGGATGAACAGTTCTTCTCCCTTGCCGAATTAAATCGTGCAATCAGAGACAAGCTCGAACTGTTCAACCAAAGGCTCTTTCAAAAGAAAGAGGGTAGTCGGCGAAGCTTATTTCTTGAGGAAGAAAAAACATTGCTGGCACCATTACCTTCTACCCGTTTTGAACTGAGCGACTGGAAGACAGCCACCGTCCAGTTCAATTATCACATATCTGTGGATGGAATGCTATACTCAGTTCCTTATGAATACATCAAAAAGAAAGTTGATGTAAAGGTAACAGATCCCACTATTGAAATTTTCTACAACCATAACCGCATTGCTTCCCACCGTCGTCTGAAAGGACGCCCTGGGCAGTACAGCACGGTCACGGAACATATGCCGGAAGACCACCAGAAATATCTGGAATGGAACGGCGACCGGTTCCGCAAATGGGCTGAGCGGATTGGCATAAATACGTACACTGTGGTCAATGCAATACTGACCTCCAAACGTGTGGAACAACAGACCTACCGAAGTTGTATGGGGCTTCTGAAGCTTGCCGAGAAATACTCAGATGCATTGCTTGAAGCAGCCTGTAAAAAGGCATTGTCCTATACATCTTCGCCCAGTTACAAGAGTATTAAAAACATCCTTGTAACCGGTTCTGTAAAGCCAGAATCAGAAACTACTGAATCCATGACCACACATAAAGCACACGGCATCACAAGAGGTGCCGATTACTATCGGAGGTAAACACATATGACAAATCAGAGTACAATAGATAAATTAATTGAAATGCGCCTTACCACTATGGCAGATGCATTTCGCAACCAGCTAGATGATCCTAAATTTAAAGAAGTACCATTTGAGGATCGCTTTGGTATGCTGGTGGACATTGAATACAGCAATCGTAAAAATAATCGTCAGAAACGACTGATCCGTAATGCTGGATTCGACCAGCCGGAAGCAAATATCATGGATATCAACTACACTTCCGGACGCAAACTTAACAAGGATCTTATTAACCGGCTTGCAACTTGCGAATATATATCTGAACACCGGAATCTTTTTATCACTGGTGCTACAGGCTGCGGTAAGACTTACATGGCCTGTGCCTTTGGCATGGAGGCTTGTAAGCAGTATTTCAATACCAGGTATGTCCGTCTTCCTGATCTGCTTATTGATCTGGAGACAGCACGGACAGATGGTAACTACAAAAAAGTCATGGCGAAGTATGCCAATCCCGTTGTCCTGATTCTGGATGAATGGCTGCTATTGTAACCAACAGATTCAGAGCAAAGGGATATCTTCGAACTGCTCCACCGGAGACGTAAGAAATCTTCAACGATTTTCTGTTCCCAGTATAAACTCGAGGAATGATATGATCAGCTTGGTGGCGATGACAGTCCTCTGGCAGATGCAATCATTGACCGCATTGCACATGATAGCTACCGGATAAATATCACAAGCGTTGATGCTGAACATGATAAATCAATGCGTGAGGTATATGGCTTGAATAAAGCATTACGCGAGTAAACTCGCATAAGCGGTTTCCGCATGTCCGGACAGACGGTTCCTTGTCTGCCGGATTTGCGGTGTTACCGCACGGGAATATTCAGTAAGAGGATTGTTTTCTTCGACGAATAGGGTTACCATAGTTTTGCAGGATAGGTTAACTTAGGTTTTCCTATGTTGGTGTAAGAGGCAGGAAACCAAACTTTGGTCGGGGCGGTTTCTGCTTCTTTGTTTATTGGTAACTTGACTATAATATCAGAAGGTACATGATAAAACAATCTGACGGATAATACATCAGAATAATTTATACTGTACCTTCTTTTAATTTGCCTGAAAATGTAGAAAAAGGAAGTGTAGAAAGTTACGATTTACAAAAACGCCATGGCTTAAAAAGCAAAACAGAAGGAGGATTTTCATGATGAAAGAATGTCCCTTCAATTCACGCAACAGGTGTGAAATATGGACTGATTACCAGGTTGCATGTGTTGCATTACAGGAG
>OLGM01000946.1_pt1 | contig 15102 bp, 19 predicted proteins | sample 1606001 | NCBI WGS metagenome assembly OLGM01 (sample SAMN03283294) | human gut metagenome | biome: human-associated habitat; material: feces | host: Homo sapiens | place: Peru | collected 2012
GGCGGGGTATTAAAATATACGTCCTGAATGTCCGGATGTTGTCTCTTCCTCGGTTTCTTCTTCAGAATTAATATATTTATCATAAGACGGTATCTGTTCCGCCACTGTGAATATGAATGGGTCATATATATAACCTGTATCATACGATACATCAAACATATCCTTATCAAGCTCTGCCTTGTCTGCAATGTCTTTACGCTCCATTAATGAAGCTGTTACGGTATATATGCCGTCTTTATTAATGCCTTCAATGGTTATGTATTTCAGGAACTTTTCCATATCTTCGTTCTGTATCAGCATAATCGGTATGCTGTCCTCATCCGTCACGGTCATCTCATATGCTAGGTACACATGCAGCACATATTCCCAGTTAAGGCTTACGCCTTTGGTATCCGTGAGGCTGTTGTCTGTATTGTTTTCTTCGATATAGTCGGTTACGCTTTCGTAAAAATCCTGATATACCTTTTTCATAACCTTATCTATCGGATAGACCTTACATATTTCTTCATAAGACGTATCGCCGTTCATGAACTCATATACTATTTTGTTGCTGCTGTCTACGGTTGAAGAGCCTTTGCTTTTTCCGGAAAACAGTGTAAAAATAAGTGTGAAAATTATAAGGACAACAAGAATAAGCGGAGCAAGGATATAAAGAAGGTTCATGACAACAATCTTAATTACCTTTTTAATGATTTTCTTTACTATCTCCATTACCTTATTAAGTAATTTTGATGACATGTTATTATCTGTATTGTTCATCTGGAGCATATTATTAAGGTTAAAGGAATTACTGTTGCTATTTTCCCTGTCATCCGGTGTGGAGAACTTTTTATGTTCATTTTCTCCGGACTTTCCCTTTACTTTTAATGACAGTCTTTTATCTTTTTCTTCCTTACCTGCCGAAAAAGAAGTCTTATTGTCTTTTTTCCCATTCCATGAACTCCCGGTCCCTTTTCCGGTATATTTTTTTCCCGGCTGTTTTCCCGCCCCACCGGGGCGGAATCCTTCATACCGGTCTTTTGCCTGGTTCTTTCTTCGTTCCCGGAGTTCAAGTATACGTCTGTCTATATCATTGCCGGTCTTTTTTACATCCTTCATCCCTGAACCGGCTTTATCTGCCGTTTTTAGGATTTTCTGCTCAGCATATTCTGAAGGCTGCTCTTCTTTCGTATCATCTGCTGTATTTAATTTATTTGCTGTTCCTGCAAGTGCAAGCCTGTCCTTATCAGGCATCTTAATTTCCGGCATATGATTTCTCCTTGGAATCAGTATTCACAAGCTCATAAATCTTTGTATCCTTAGGGATTCTGTCATCAAAAGGAATGACTGTTTTTCCTATTTTCAATAATCCGCAGCCCTTTAAAGGATTACGCACATAATTAAGCTGCTCATCTGATATGTGACAAAGTTTCCTGATGTCTTCAAGGTCATCTTCTGCCTGTTTAAGTAACACTACAAGCTCTGAATTGGATAACATTGTTCTTGCCGTATCTGATGTCATAAGGTCGGTTACATTCTGTGTGACTCCGACGCAGTAACCGTTGCACTTTCTGATTCGTTTCCATAGCTTGTAGAAGAATTCGGCGCTATACTGATACCTTAGATACATATGCAGCTCTTCTACAATAATCACCGTTTTCTTATTGGAAAAACGGTTTGATGATACCCTGTTAAGGATGCTGTCAAGAACCACTTCCAGTCCTACAGGCATCAACTGTTCGTCCATATCCCATAAATCATAACACTGTATTCTTGCATCCGTATTTACATTTGTCCTTTTTGCAAAAGTATTTAATGAACCTTTTACAAATAACTCCATGGCAAGAGCTATATCCCTTGCTTCAGGTTCATCACATGATTTTATTTCATCATACAGGGTTTCAAAAGTTGGTGCCTCTCCTTTGTATCCGGCTTCAACGTATGATTTATATACGTTGATAACGCATCTGTCTATGATGGTCTTTTCTGCCGGTGTTATTCCGTCTAGGATGTGTTCAAATATTGACATGATGAACTGTGACTTAAGTGTCACCGGCTTGTCCTCTTCGATACTGTAATCTTCGTTTATATCCATAAGGTTTATGTGGTGCGGGCTTTCTGCGGATATTTTTATGACTTCTCCGCCATACGCTTTTACTATGCTTCCGTATTCACGTTCCGGGTCGATTATTATTATATCCGTATCAGGGTCGGCAAGTGCTTCAAATCCCAGTTTGAGTTTTGCAAAAACAGATTTTCCGGAACCCGGAACTGCTAATATCATCATATTGGCGTTATTGAGCTTTGTCTCATCAGCCATTATAAGATGCTTACTTATCTGGTTTTTCCCATAAAAACTTCCATGGTAATCCTGAATTTCTTCCACATAAAATGGTGTAAATGCAAGCATTGAACCGCTTAACATTGTTCTTGATATGTCTATGCAGCGTAATCCGTATGGAAGTGCCGTATGCAGCCCTTCAAGCTGTCTGTACTCCAGAACGGATATTTTACAGCCTGCAGTTTTTCCGGCGGCTATAACCGCATCCGTATCCCTGTCAAGCTCTTCGAGTGTATCTGCAGTATGTAAAATCGTCATTGTTGAATATAAAAGTCTCATATCATCTTCGCGCAGATTATTTATGAATTTCTTTATTTCATCACGCTGAACCTGATAATCGTATGGGATTTCATCATAAGGCATATGACGGCTGTGCTGTTTCTTCTTCCACTGGTCGATGTTTTTATTAATTTTTGTTAAACGCTGCTCTGCGTTTTCTACTGCTTCATCTGTCGGAACCGGGTCAGATGTTATGGAGAACATTACCGGATTCGGGATGTCTCCGATTATCCTTGATATAACATTGTCTTTTATATAGGTTGAGTAATCTGTAACAACAAGTGTCCTTGCATACTTTTTACCAAGTTTTATATAATCATGTTCACATGCAAAATATCCGGGACTGATATATGTCCTTGCATCCCTGCCGCCTTTTATCATATCTTTTAAGTCAATGTCTGACTTATCGTTGTTGTTAAAATCATTGAATATTTCAAGTCTTTCTTTTCCGTCAATGTCTTCAAGCATTGAATCCATTGTAACGAGGCTGTTCTGAAGGCTTATTGCAGCTTTGTCAAAGTAGCTTTTTGCAAGTTCGTATGAATCTGCATCAGTTGAAAGTGTAAGATATATTTCCTGATATATCGTATTTGATTCTTCCACTATGTCAGATATGATTTTGTTATATTCATTCCTGATTTCTTCCATTCCGTCTTCTGCAGGCTTCAGTAAGTATTTATTATTGTATTCCTCCAGATTGAGCTTTCTTCTGCTTACTGTGATTTCATACATAAATTCGCTTTCAAAGCCTGAAAGAAAGTCAGCATATCTTGATGAGTAACTCCTTTTTTCTTCTTTGCCTACTGCCTGATAATTAATGTCTTTAATCCGGTAACTTTTTGAAAACCTTCCATTCTTCAGTCTGAAAATTCCGTTCAAATATATTGTTTTTACAGGAATTACATCCTGAAGTTTTTTAGGTATGGGTATGTAATCAATTCTTGCTTTTTCTTTCATGTATTTCCTCCTTCAATATCTCCTGTATGTAATCATCATTTCCAAGGGTTAATTGTTTTGGCATTAAAAAACACTGCTTAAACCAAGCTGCAATAAATTTTTCAAGATACATTCCCTTAAATGGCTTGAACCCGATAAGGAACAGCGGAACTACCGCAGTAGGTATTACCCATGATCTTGTATCTGAACTCATTTTGTTTCTAAGAATAAAATGAAGTGTAAGTGCAACGATGACTATAACAACTGTAAAGGCAGTCTGTCTTGCATTAAACCCCAGAAAAAACTGTTCTTTGTAATCTCGTATTTCTTTATTTATTTTAAATTCCATTTTTTATCCTTTCTGTAAATGCTCTCCGCCCCAGTGGGACGGAGGCATATACTAAAGTGATGACATTTCTTTTATGATTCCTGATGCACCTTTGACAATTCCGGTCATTAATAACATATGGAATACAATCTCTCCCATGTATCCAAGAACGACCGTCAGCATGGAACCGCTGTTAAACCAGCTTGATATTGTTATTACTGTTGATAATTTAGAATATATAATCATTGCAAGACCTATTACTGCAGCTTCAAGGCATACGGATATGTAGCCTTTTACGAACTGCCAGCCGATGTTCTGTGTCCCTTCGCCGGCGATTGGGCTTAACATTACAGGTGCCATTGCCGTGTATATGTATAGTTTGAAAAATCTTGAATAAACGGTTAACATTACCGTTACCGTAAGTGTTACAATCACAATAAATGTAATGATTGAAAAAATCAGTCCTACAATACTTGCATACCACGGAATTGAATATATGGCATCTGTAACAGCCTGCGGTATGCCTCCGCCTCGGCCTGTGTATATTTCGGTGAAGCCTGTGTCATGTATCTTTGCTACAATACCGCCTACAATTTTATAAACAGTGTTCATGAAATCAATACTGAAGCCTACAATCATTCTTGCAATTATATAGCGGATGAATAGTTTCAGTATTGTTCCGGGATTTCTTAATTCAGCAAAACTGGATGTTTCCTTAATTAAACCGATTCCAAAAAACACAATAATCAGACCGTATGCTATATCCTTTAATGCTGCATTAATCTGTATAACAACATCCCATAACACACCGTTGTTCCATTCCGACAGGTTGGCTGTCAGCATAGCCCATATGTATTTTGTTGTAGTTCCCCAGAATTTGGTGCCGGATAAAAGAATTTCTCGTATCAGTTCATTCATCCTATCTGCCTCCTTACACGGCTCCTATTGCTTTAAGAATCTCTTTCGCAAAGATTGCTATAAGACCGGTTGTGACATTGGTAAAGCCGAGCATTCTCTGTCCTGAATCATGTGATGAAATGGATGAAGCAAAATTCAGTATTCCCCATGCCGCAAATCCCATGCCTATTACCTTGATTATCCCGAATATTATATCATCAAGTTTATTGATTGCACTTATTACCTCATTACCGGCATTATCCTCTGCAAAAACGGTAACGGCTGATGCAAATATCATTACCATTGCTGTTATTATTGTTACAATTTTTTTCTTCATGTTCTTTATTTCCTTTCTGTGGCTGCTCTCCGCCCCGGTGGGACGGAGGCATAAAAAAAGAACCCCTTTTCTGGAGTTCTAAGCTACTCTGTTATTAATATCTTCTTCTGTTAATATCTGGCAGGTTGTGTCCGGCTTGTATATTTCTTCCTCGCTGACATCTTCTTTATACATATATCCGATTATGCCGACATCCGAATCCTGAAGCGTTACATTGCCGTAAGTATAAGGCTTTCCTTTTTTACCTATTTTTGCAAGCGGTGTTTCATGGATGAGAGGATGTGACTGCAGATTATATTTGTAGTCCATTGCAGGTTCTTCACCGCTGATCATAACAATACATTTATCTCTTGACAGTTTCCTTACCTCACCCGGCTGCATAAGTTCCCTGCCGGCTTTCTGGTCGTTGGTTGTGAAGCTGCCATGCATGCCACGGCTCATTCCATATGTATTTGTATCAATCGTTTCTTTATCAAGAAGTTCTGACACATACTTATGCGTACTCTGTTCGTTACCGCCAAGATATATGTATGTATCGCAGTTTCCAACGATTGTTTCCCAGACTTTTTCATATATTGCCTTAATCTGGTTCATGTTCTGTAAGATAATCGATACTGAAATATTCCTTGAACGTATGACAGATACAACGTGATCGAAATCATCCGGCAATGCTACATTCGCAAATTCATCCATAATGAAATGAACATGCAGCGGAAGAGGTCCATGGTACACGTTATCGGCGAGATATGCCAATTTCTGGAACATCTGTGAATATAACATCGATACAATAAAATTAAAAGAAGGGTCCATATCGGGAATGATACAGAAGAGTGCTGTCTTCTCTTCTCCTATCTTATCGATTTCAAGTTCATCCGTCATTGTAAGGGATATAACCTCATCCATGTTGAAAGCAGACAGTTTTGCAGTCAGTGTAGACTTGATTGTCTGCAATGTTTTATTCGGAACTCCGATTATGTCTTCGTAATACTTTAACGCTGGATGTTCAGGTTTTACCGCCTTCAAATCAAGGAATAATGCGTCGAGAGGATTTATTTCTTCTTCATCATTTCCTCCTGATGATAAAAGACGTATCATATCCATTACCATTCCAAAGTTCTGTTCCTCTTCAGGAGCTTCGTAGTATAGATATAACATTAAAGCCATCAAAATTTCCATTGCTGCGTTCTCCCAGTATGGGTCCTGCGGCTTGGAATCCTTTTTTCCGGTTGCCGAAAAAATCATGGTTGCAATTCTTTGTACGTCATTCTGACATGTTATGTAATGGAAAGGATTATATCTGTGACTTCTTTCCATGTGGATTAGGTCAAGAATTTTTAGCTTATAACCCATTTTTAACAAGGCATTTCCTGTTGCACGCAGGTTTTCGCCCTTTGGGTCAAGTATTACCTTTGAGCCGTTATCCTGAAGAACATTTGGTATTACATATCCTCTTGTTTTACCAGCTCCTGCTCCACCGGTTATTAATGTAAAAAGATTACGCTGGTGCTTATACATATCCATACCGATTCTTAAATTCTCTGAAAGGATTCTGTCCGTCTCCGGATTCTGGCTGTATTTCTTCTGGAGTTCTCTTACATCAGCCCATTTTGCTGAACCATATTCTTCGCCCGGTCTTTTATTCTTCATTATAGAAAAAAGATAAGCTGCAACAAACAAATACAATCCTGACATAATAAGAAGTGTCTTTACTGTTTCCGGTACGATTGTAAATTTGAACGGATTGCCTGAAAGCGCCGTTCCAAAGTTATTAAGAATACCAAACAGTCCGCCTTTTGCGTAGGGTGCAATCTTAAGGGCAATCCAGATAACCATTCCTTCCCCGGCTATCGCCATATATAAGTTGTTTTTTTTATTTCTGCTGTTCATTTCCTCTTTCCTATATATTACCTGTCATTGATAATGATAAGATTATCCTTGTCATCATCAAAGTTATACTTTCGCTGCGGAAAGCTGTTGAAAGCATTCTGCTTAAATGCTGCACGTTCTTTTCGCTGCTCTTTTTCGTCCGTTTTAGCGTATATGCTGCTTTTATCAGGATTTGATGTTTTAGCATATTCACGGATTTCTTCAGATGTCTTTTCTGCAGCTTTTATTTTTTCCCGGACTGAAGGTCGCATTTCTTTCTCGGAATGTACTTTGTTAGTGTCTTTTCTGTCATAAGATGCAAGCAGGTCTTTTCCCATGATTTTGTATTCATCACCATATCTGCCGGTCAATGTATATTCCTTATCAGCATCGATGTGATATTTTAAAGACTTTCCTCCATACACTTCTTCTGCAAGTCCTTTATCAATTTCAAGGTATCTTACATCTTCTCCATATGTGCCTGGGACTCTTGTAACGTACGAGTTTTCTTTCTCATCTGTTACAAGCGTGTCAATGTTAATTGTAACATCGCCTTGTTCATATTGTTCTGAATAATCTCTCCCTGACGGACGGTCTTTCTCCGTCAGGGGGTCTGAGTTTCCCTGGTCTTTTTCATTGTCAATATTCACATCCTGTCTGACTGCTGACATCCTGTACTTCTCAACTATTCTGTTTATTACCGGAGCATCCATGCTTCTTACAAAAATATCAAGAATCCCATCGTCCTTTGCATTTTTGTCTTTTACAATGCAATACTTTATTCCGTATGCTTTTGCGGCCTTTGCAAATGCTTCAAGTTCATCTTTTTTGACTGAAAAAAGTGTTATGCCGCCTTTTTCCTTTAACATCTGCGTAAGTCTTATCTTACCTTTTGTCTTTCTGTTCCCTGACAATGCAGCAGCAAGAAGTGCCGCTGCATGTGCTGATGCCTTTCCGGCGATCTTTAATACTGCAATGCTTCCGTCAAGCATTATCTTTATCGAGCCGGTCGCAAGTTCCATCGCCATATCCGCTTCGCTCATGTTCATCCTTCCTTTCTGTTTCCTGTTCTTTACTCTCACGCAGGTTTTCTTCCATACGCACGCTTCGTTTTTCTATGTTTTCACATATCCTTATTTCTTTCCGAAGACCGGCTATTTCTTCCGTGACTTCTGAAATTTTTTCTTTTGTTATTTCCGGATTTTCATTGTCCTTTCGTCTTAATTCATTTCTTAATTCCTCCCTTTCTGACATTTTTACTTTCATTTCCGAAAGCAGTTCTGTCTTTCTTCCAAGAAGTTCAGAAAGCAGCGTGATGTTATTCTTTTCAAGATATTTTGTCTCTTCTGAAAATACATTAATCTTATTTACTTCCTGCCTGACTGCGTGAGGTATCCTGTATGCCTTACGCCCGGTGTTTTTGTAAGAATTGATAAGATACATGTAATACCTGTAGAGTGATAGAATCATTCCTGGTTTCTCTGTGTATCTTCTTATCACTATTCCCACAATGCTTCCTGTTGCTGCCGGCTTTATTACCGGATGCCGGTTTCTGTTTTCTGCAAGTCTTCTTTCGATTGCAGCATTTGTGTACTCTTCGCCAAGATGGTACAGCCTTATTCCTCTTTCATGGTTTAGAGGTGTGACCGTCCAATACTTTCTGTTTGGGCTTAGGTTGTAACGGTAACCCATTCTGCTAAGTTCTGCCCGGAGTTCTTTTATGTTCCGGCTTGCTTTGATTGCCTCGTCAAGAACTTCACGCAGGATGTTATAGCTTTCATTATTTCCGGCTCTTTCTTCTCTTTTGTAATATTCCGGAACACTGCTCCGTTTAGGATTTCTGATTACGGACTTCTTGTGTTCGGCACATATCCTGTCAGCGAGCTTGTGGAATTTAAACCATGACACTTCATCATGTATTCTTTTTCCATTTTCAAAAGATACGGAATTGACAACAAAGTGATTATGCAGGTTGTCTGTGTTAAGATGGGTTGCAACCACAACCTGAAATCCCGGAAAATTTTTTTCGGCAAATTCCACACCAATTTTATGTGCTTCATCAGGTGTTACCTCGCCTTCCACAAATGACATATAGCCATGGTATGCAAGTATTCCTCCTGTCTTTCCGAATTGTTCCTTAACTGTCATAAATTCATTGAAGGAATTTTGTACGCTGCAGTTGATTCCTGTAACATATGCCGACTTCTCTGTTTTCTCATCATTGGTCGCATAATCAAGAAGATGCAGGAGATTAAGTTCCATGCACTCACCCGGTTCTACTTTCTCCGGATTAATGACGTAATTGATTACGTTGCTTAAGTTCTTTCCTGTTCCTTCAATCTTCCAGAACCTTGTTGTTGCCATGCTCACCCTCCTTCATCCGGGACAAGATATTTTCGCTGGATGTTATTAATGAACTTACCTAAATTGTTAAGTATATCATGCAGCTCCTCGCTGTCTATGTAGTCATAGGTGTGTGACTTTACCGTAAGCTGATTCAGGTTGTTGGAAACGGCATACAGGACACGCATGTCTTTGTAAAATTCCTCGTCCGGTTTTGGCTTTGGAATCCGACCTTTAATTAATGCCCTGATGTAACTGCTTTCCGTAACACCACACGCCTTTGCACGTTCGGTAAGGATTTTCTGTTCATCATCATTCAGATAAAACTTTTTCTGAATGTTTCGTTTTCGCATCTTCTCACTTCCTCTCTCTTATCCGGGGTCTAAGGGGTATCCCCTTACAAGCGTGTTTGTGTATGTGAGTACACAAACGCACTGCTTGCCAAGGTAATGCAACCTTTTTTATGTGCCTCCGGTTTTTGCGTTTTTTTACGAAACCAGCCGAAAAAAAAAATGAAATTTTCTCACCGGTTTTCACATTCTGATAACAAAAAATCATTGACATCCTTGCCACATGGCGGAGGGGAATCAATGACTGTTCTAGTGTCTTTAAGAAGAAATTTTATATTTTCTGTGGTATGTCTTCCTGCTTTATCATTATCGAGATGGAGATATATTTTCTCTGTCTCCGGGAACATTTCAAGATATTTTTTCAATGCCGGATGCAGCATGGCGTTTTCATCTGTTCCTGTTCCGCTTATGCCGTCCAAGGACAGGTAATTCTCTTTTCTGAAATCCTTTCCTGACATTTTTATGAGCGTTGTATAAGATAAAAGGTCAATGGCTGCTTCAAAAACATGTACGGATTTTTTATCACTCATCTTAATTCTGAAGGCATATCTTTTATCACTTCCAGAAACGTCACCAAGCACTCTTTTAACTGTACTTCTGTAAGAAGCATGTGCCGGCTTTCCTTCTTCATTGAATCCAATAAAAACAACATTGTGATGCAGCTCATCTTCATAAATGAGGTCATTATCAATGCAGAAATCAATTATTTCTTCATCAATTTTTCTTCCGATAAGATATTTTTTTATTAAAAAACTGTTGTAATTTTTCTTTGGAAGAGTGAAATTTTTCACAGCTTTTTCATTAAAATTTCTTTCGGATTGCGAAATTTTTTTTGCTTCACAATGAATATTTTTTTGAATTTCTTTATTAATTTTTTCATCAGTTTTTGAAGAAATTTTATATTTTTCAATCAAAATCTGAACGGCTTCAATGAAAGAAAATCCTCTGACTTTTATTAAAAAATCAAGGGCTGTTTTCCCTCCGATGCCTCTTGAGTGCCACATCCACTTACCGTTTGACAGCTTCAGACTGTCATGGGATTTCAGCATGTAACTGTTGCCGCATTTTCTTAAATCATAGGCTTCAAAATCGGAAATATAAGTGAGTGCATCTATTTTTTTTACTTCGTCAAGGACTTCTTTTTTTACATAAAACATTCCCTGTTGCTCATTTCCATTTCCGTAAGTTTTTCTTTTTTCTCCGGCTTTATGTCAAGAATTTTATTTTCTTTGAAAGAGAAATAATTTCCTGAATTGCCGGCCCCGATGATAATATGGTCCGTAAGCGGAATCTCCATGATGTCACATGCTTTCGTCAGTCTGTCCGTCACTTCAAAGTCAAATCTTGACGGTGTAAGACTTCCTGAAGGGTGATTATGTATGACAATGATTGAAGCAGCATTGCTTAATACTGCACTCTTCATTACCTCTCTTGGATGTGCAATGCAGGCATTTACGGCTCCCATACTGCAGATATTAAAATTAATCGGTGCATTATCACTTCTAAGATTTACAACACAGAATACCTCACGGTCATAAGTTCTCAGCTCTTTTGCAAGAATCCTTACCGCATCTTCAGGACACGTTATCTTTTCTTTTGAATAAAGCGGTGATGTTTCGACAAGACGTATTGCAGCCTGTTTTAATTCATATTCTTCCGGCATTTTTCTTCATCTCCTTCATCTTCTTTTATGGGAATGGTAAGAATAAATTCGTCAGGCATGACATTTAATATTTCAGCAAGCCTGCCTTTTACATCCGTGAATAAAAAACTTTTCTCCATTACATTTCCCTTTCGTATTCTTTATCTTTAATTGCTTTTTTTGTTTCTTCAGCTATTGTTTTAAGACTCTTTTCTGAATATCTTTCTTTCATTACCTGACTGTAGACGGCTCTCTCTGTCTTTGATACCGGCTTATTTTCTGCAAATGCACTGTCCATTTTTTCGATAAACTCTTCTTTGCTTTCCGTATATTCCATGCACTTGAACTGTCCTTTTTCAATGACATAATCTGATATTTTTTCAGCATCCCTTATCGCTGCAAATAATTCTTCCGGCTTATTTTTAAGAAGGGATATCCAGCCCTGTATGTATGACTTATGGTTCTGTATTCCTTTTTCATTAAGCCTTATTGACTGTGCCATGAAGGCAGCGGATATTTCCGCCCTAAGCTCTTCTTTAGCGTACTCCAGACTTCCATAAACAGTTGAAAGTTTCCTGTTTAAGCGTTTCTCATTACCGGTTGCGTGGGCTGCTTCGTGAAGGAATGTTGCCATGTAACTGTAGTCACTTTTGAAATTATGTGCTTCAGGAAGCATGATATAATCTTCTGCCGGGCTGTAAAATGCCTTGTCACCGCCTTCCCTGAAACCTACGTCCATTCCGGATACGATTCTGTCTCTTGCCTTTGCAAGTTCTTTAACGGAAATCTGTTCCCTGTCTGTTATCTTCTGTGGTGGTATCCCTTCTATCTGCTCTGCATTAAATACCGTATATTCCTGTACCAGCGGAACCAGTCTTTCTTTTGCTTCTTCAGATGAAAGCAGCGCAGCCTGCTCTCCTGTTATCTTGCATTTTCTTTCCTTGTCGTATAACGACCAGAACTCTATCCTTGTTCCTTTTTCTCCTTTTTTTACATGATAGCCTTTATCGTTCGCCTGCTTGAATGTCATCCATCGGTTGTCTTTATATTTCATTTCATCCTGCACAAATGACAGCATATAACGGTTCAAACCGTGGTATACGTTGCCGTTGCTGTTTACTGGTGTGACTGTCATATACCAGTCCCTTTCCCAGGGAATCACGTCTTCTGACAATGCGTTTATAAAATCCTCAACTATCTTTTCACGAAGTTTGTTCATCCTCTGTCCTCCAGTCTGTGATATTTTGTTCATCCGCTTCCTCATCCGGGATGTCATCGTCAAAATCAATGCCGTTTTCCATCCTGAACCGGTCAATTATCTCTTTCATCTTCTCTTCCATCTGTGTTTTCCTCCTTCAATAAATAAGATAACAGCTGGTTCTTTTTAACCGCTTTTTTCATATCCGATAATATTTTCAGTTCCTCTATAGAAATTTTTGGAACTGATAAAAGGATTTCAAGGTCTGCAGCCTGCAGATCCTTTTCATCCTTTATTCCAGCTTCCTTAAGCCTTTTAAGGGCTGCTATTTTGTTATTAAATCTGACTGTCTTCATTTAAGCCTTTCAACCCTTTCTTTTTCGATTAAATATAAATATTGTGCCTTGGTTATCACTTCTTCGCCGGTTCTTACATTAACTACGGAGTTATTTTTGTATGTAAGAAGCTCTGTGTTTCCATTCACATAATGTACCCTTACCGTTCTGTTATCCGCCGGTGTAATTCTTTCTATGTCTCCGCCTCTTATCATTTTGATGTATCTTATTATCGTAGCCTGTGTCCGGTTCATTTTTAACTAAAAAGGGCAGCTAAAATAGCCGCCCTGCCTTTCTGTTTTATTTCCACCCCGGTGGGGCGGATTGATGTATTACATTTCCATGTCTTTTCCGTCAATGTCCTTTTCCATGTCTTCTTTTATTTTTTCCTGGACAAATCCTTTTTCTTTTGAATAGCTGTAAACACTGTCTGCCAGCTTATCTTTATCCTCAACGGCTGTTTCATTAACCTGCTTTACCAGATTTAAGGCTTCCTTACCTTCCACCATATCTTTTGGTACCGCTATCATTTCATTTATTGATGAAGGAAAGATTGTAAGGTCTGAACCTATCCTGTCAACAAGGCTGTCCATCGTTTCTTTATCAAGAACCGATACCGCACCGTTGCATTTTGAACGGTTGGTTATTATATACATCGGGTCTTCTTCCGGAAGGAAATCCGCAAACGCTGGGTCAATCTCAATAAGCATTTCACGCATGGTTTTAACAACCGGAGGGTCATTTTCTTTCATGTATTTAACTGCCTGTTCTTCAAGCTGTTCCCTTGTTTCATAACCAAGGTATTTCATTATTTCATATGTCACAGCAGCGGATGCCTTGTTTCCGTCAATATCAGGAAGATTCACCCTGTAGATAACAGCAAGGTCATTCACCATACGGTGAGGCATGTTTGCAATCATTTCCCTGTTATTCTTTGCATTTACAAGAGACATTGAAATGGTGTCTGCATAATCATTAATATTAAAATCCATGTTGTAAGGAGCCTGCCTGTATGCCTCCTGTATATTTTCTGCTATTTCATTAAAAATATCTTCCATGTCTTTTCCGTTTATAAAATCGTTATAAAACTTATTTATATATATCACCGGAACAGCCTGAATGTCAGGCAGCTTTACAATAATCCCTGTAAGCTGCTCATTATTCTTGCATACTTCTTTAAAACTTATTTCAGCATTTTCATATTCTTCCGGGAGATAATCCTGTATATTTTCTTCTATGCTTCTTTTAAACACATTCATTGCCAGTGCCATTTTTCTTCATCTCCTTCTCTTTTAATGCTTTTGCAAAAGATATGATACTTTCGCTTTTTTCTTTGTTATCGTCTTCTTCGACAATAACGTTTTTTACTTCATAGTCCATTTCATGACCTCCTTTAATATTATTAAAGGCTCCGTTTCCGGAGCCTTTTTAAACTATCTTCTTCTTTTTTTCTTTTTTGTAAAATCAAGAATGTTTTCGTGCGCTTTTTCAAGGCTTTTTTTAATGTCAAAGAAACGAACCTTGCTAACTTGGCTTTCCAAACCTTGTTTTTCTTCTCTTAATTTTTGGTATTTTAAAGCAACTTCACGTTCTTCTTTTAGTTGTTCAAGCCTATTATCAACTTCATTTAAAATTACAGTAGAACGTTCAACACGTTGTTCAACTGTTTCAAGTTCATTTGTCGCCTGTTCTATTCTTCTGTCAAAATCCGCAATTCCAGCAATTTCGTCGATGATTTTACGTCTGTTTTTAGGGGTACAATTCGTAATCCCCATAACATCCCCTTGCATCATTACGTTATAACTGTTTGGAGTTACATTATATTTTTCAAGAACAGCATGAACATTCGTTAAAGTTGTAACACTATCATTTATATAATAAGTACTTGCATAACCTTGAGAAGTTTTTCTAATTTTACGTCCAATAGTCAAATCTTCCCCATTTTCGGTGTCTCCGAACGTTACTTTAACAAATGCATCATTCCTTTTTGTGTAGGTAGAAATAAAATGAGATAAATTTTCTGCACGCAACTCACTTGCATTCGCAAGTCCTAACGCGAACAAAACACTGTCAATAATATTACTTTTGCCGGAACCATTCGGACCGGAAACTGTTGTGAATCCTTTCAACAAAGGGATTTCCGATTTATTGGCAAATGATTTAAAATTATCTATCTCTAACTGTTTTATGTACATAAATTTCCTACCAAGTCTTATCATCTATTGAACAACAACTTTTTAGGCATGTCAAAAGGTTAAAGAAATTGTTACG
>OLGM01000952.1_pt1 | contig 15052 bp, 10 predicted proteins | sample 1606001 | NCBI WGS metagenome assembly OLGM01 (sample SAMN03283294) | human gut metagenome | biome: human-associated habitat; material: feces | host: Homo sapiens | place: Peru | collected 2012
TCGTTGCCATTCTCGCCATCAAGTTTTTCATCAATTATGTCACCAAGTACGGTTTTGCAGCTTTCGGCTGGTACCGTATCGTAGTAGGACTTATCATTATCATCTGCGGCCTTTGCGGTGTAGATATGCAGATGGTTGACTAAACATAAACTATGGATTTCAGAAAAGGAGAAATTATTGCCATCGACAAGCCTTATCGCATGTCGAGTTTCGGAGCCCTGGCACATGTTCGCTATCTGCTCAGCAAGAAGCTCGGTTTTAAGGTGAAGATAGGACATGCCGGTACGCTCGATCCCCTTGCTACTGGCGTGCTGGTGCTCTGTACCGGCAAATGTACCAAGCAGATAGAACAGCTGCAGACCCATACCAAGGAGTATACAGCTACCCTGCAGCTCGGTGCTACCACCGCCAGCTATGATATGGAACACAGCGTGAATCATACCTATCCTACGGAGCATATCACCCGCCAGCTGGTGGAGGAAACGCTCAAGCAGTTTGTAGGCGAGATTCTGCAGGTTCCGCCTACCTACAGTGCCGTAAAGGTGAATGGCGACCGAGCTTATGCCCTACGCCGTGCAGGCGAAGAGGTACAGCTCAAGCCGAAGACCGTGCGTGTAGACGAGATAGAACTCACCGATTATAACGATGAGCAGAAGACCGCCAGCATCCGTGTGGTTTGTGGCAAAGGAACCTATATCCGTTCCCTCGCCCGTGATATCGGCAGAGCTCTGGATAGCGGTGCCTATCTTACCGCCCTCCGCCGTACCAAGGCAGGAAGTTTCGCAGTAGAAAACTGCATCAGTTTTGAACATTTCCAGGAATGGCTTGATGAGCAGCCTCTCGAAGACAGCCTTCAGCCATCCAAGTAATAAAAAATATAACATGAAGCTATCACAATTTAACTTTAAGTTGCCAAAAGATCAGGTGGCACTTTATCCACATAAGGCAAAGCACGTGGTAAAAACGGCTAGTGGTGAACGTACATTCGAGATTACTCGTCGCGATGAGTCCCGACTCATGGTTCTCCACAAGAAGTCAGAAACCATCGAGATGTACAAGAAAGATGAAAACGGCAAGGATATGGTTGATGCCGATGGCAATCCAATATTCCTGCAGTTCAAGGATATCGTGAATTACTTCGAAGAGGGCGATACCTTCATCTTCAACAATACCAAGGTTTTCCCAGCCCGTCTTTATGGTACCAAGGAGAAGACCGATGCCAAGATTGAGGTGTTCCTGCTCCGTGAGCTCAATCCTGAGATGCGCCTTTGGGACGTATTGGTAGAGCCTGCCCGCAAGATCCGTATCGGCAACAAGCTTTTCTTCGATGATGTCAACGAGATGGTTGCCGAGGTTATCGACAATACCACCAGCCGTGGCCGTACCCTCCGTTTCCTCTATGATGAGGATGGCAGTCATGATGTCTTCAAGCGTTCGCTCTTCGCTCTGGGCGAGGCTCCGCTTCCTCGCTACGTTATCGATGCACGTGAGGATCATCACGCTACTGAGGATGATATGGACGATTTCCAGTGTGTTTTCGCTGAGGTAGAGGGTGCTGTAACTGCTCCTGCTACCGGTCTTCACTTCTCTCGCGAGCTGATGAAGCGTATGGAAATCAACGGTATCAACGAGGCTTATATCACCCTGCACTGCGGTCTGGGCAACTTCCACGATATTGAGGTGGAGGACCTTACCAAGCACAAGATGGATTCTGAGCAGATGATGATTAGCCAGGAGGCATGCGATCTGGTTAACAAGACCAAGCTTGCCGGCCATCGCGTCTGCGCTATCGGTACCAGTGTGATGAAGGCAACAGAAACGGCTGTAGGTACCGATGGTATGATGAAGGCTTTCGATGGATGGACCAACAAGTTCATCTTCCCTCCATACGATTTCGGTCTTGCTGACTGTGCCGTAGCCAACTTCTATCATCCAGAGTCAACCCTGATGATGAGTACTGCAGCCTTTGGCGGTTACGACCTGGTTTACGAGGCATACAAGATGGCTGTGAAGAACGGTTATATGTTTGGCTGCTATGGTGATTCTTTGTTGATGCTTCCAGATTAAACAGCGGTATAAATAGTTTTTATACACATAGAAGTTGTTGATATTCTGGGTTTTAGCTTAGTTATCCACAATTTTATAAAAGTGTGAATAAGTATGTATCAGGTATATTTAAGTCTCGGTACGAATTTGGGCAACCGAAAGCGCAACATTCGCGAGGTAATAGAAAAGATAGGAGAGCAGATTGGTGTGGTAGAGCGCCAGTCTGCTCTTTACGAAACCAAGCCTTGGGGTTATTCATCGCCCAACGACTACATCAATGCCTGTGTGCTGGTTCTCACCACGATGGCACCGCGCCAGGTGCTGGAGGCTACGCAGCGCATAGAGCGCGAAATGGGGCGCACCATGAAGTCGGTGGATGGCGAATACCAGGACCGCATCATCGACATTGATATCCTGATGATAGATGACTTGGTGATAGATGAGCCCGATTTCAAGGTTCCCCATCCGTTGATGGAGGAGCGTGAATTCGTGATGAAACCTTTGAAGGAAATACTCAGGTAATTTATTATAATTCAGGCAGAAGGAGAAAACTTTCTGCCTTTTTTAATTGCTTTTGCTTACTTTAACTCGTTTCATAAGTGTTTTTTGCAGTTTTTTTATTATTTTTGCACCCGAAATTAAAGTTAGCAGTAATATGGCTTAATTATTAAGCAGTAAAATAACAAAAATATTCAGCGGAAAATAAAAGTAAGAAAAAAGATATTTGTATATCAGGAGGTATAAGTGAATATGAAAGTAAATAAGTTTATGGCTGTAGCCATTCTGATGTGCCTTTGTATCCAATCAATGCAAGCACAGCAGATAGGCTTCAAGACTAATATGCTTTATTGGGCTACTACCACCCCTAATATGGGAATAGAAATGGAAGTAGGCAAGAAGCATACAGCTCAGGTATTCCTGGGCTTGAATCCCTGGAAGCAGGGTGGAGGAGATCAGTCTAGGCTCCGACACTGGTTGGTGATGCCGGAATATCGCTACTGGTTCAACCGAAGCTTTGATGGATGGTTTGTGGGTGCCCATGCCTTGGGCGGTCAGTATAACGTGGGCGGCGTGAAGTTTCCTTTCGGATTGTTGAAAGGATTGCGCAACCATCGCTATGAAGGTTGGTATGCCGGAGGCGGCATCACAGCCGGAAAACAATGGAATCTTTCAAAGCACTGGAACTTTGAGGCTTCGCTCGGATTGGGCTATGTCCATACCAAATACGATAAATTCGAATGTGGTACCTGTGGTGCAAAACTCAACTCTGCCCATAAGAATTATGTGGGACCCACCAAGGTGGCTCTCTCCCTCATCTATTTAATCCCTGGCAAGGCTGAAGAGAAGCGCGAAAACGATGCTCCTCGGATCATCGAGACCATTCAGCAGCCTAAGCAGAATGTACTGAAGCCGGTGCTTCAGTTGCAGGCTGTCGTAGCCGAAGCTCCGAAGATTCGCCATTTGGATAAGCGAGCCTATATCGACTTCCCGGTGAACAGGATAGAATTGCGTGCCGACTATCGCCGCAATCCGGAACAGTTGGATAGCATCATCACTACCATCAAGGCATTGAAGGCGGATAAGAACCTGCAGGTGATGGCAATCAATATCCATGGTTTTGCTTCGCCGGAAGGCACGTATCTGCACAACGATTACTTGGCAAAGAACCGTGCCCGCACTTTGGCGGAGTATGTTCGCAAGATGGTGCAGCTGCCCGACAGCATCTTTACGGTATCATCCACTGCCGAGGATTGGGATGGTTTGCGTGAATATATCCAGCAGAGCGATTTGGAGAAGAAGCTGCAGATTTTAGCGATAGCGCAGGATGAAATCCTGACTCCAGATGCCCGAAATGCGAAAATGAAGAAACTATATCCGGCGCAATATCGCACCCTGCTCACCCTCTGTTATCCGGCTCTCCGCCATAGCGACTACCACATTACATATAAGATTAAGCCATTTGATGTGGAGGAGGCAAAGCAGATTATGAAGACCAAGCCGCAGCTGTTGTCGCTCAACGAGTTGTTCATGGTAGCCCAGACCTACAAGGTGGGTTCCAGGGAGTTCAACGAGGTGATGGAGTTGGCTGTGCGCATGTATCCGGAGGATGAAACGGCAAACTTGAATGCTGCTATTATCCGCCTGAACAACGGAGATGCCGAGGCTGCCAAGCCATATCTTGATAGAGCCGGCGAATCAAAGGAAGCCGATGCCGCAAGAAAGGCGTATGAAATGATGAAGATTCAATAAAGCGGTAAATGATTCAATCATGCGATAACATTGAATATAGGAATAAAAATGCTATAAATTACGATAAAATAGATATTGCGAGAAATATAAATAGATATAGCGAAATATAAATTAAAAAAATAATAAGTACAATTTAAACTATAAGATTATGAAGAAATTCAGAGTGCTTTCATCTGTGCTGGCATCAGCGTTGATGATGACGGTGATGTCTTGCTCAAGCAGCGATGACTTGAATGGTGGCGGTCCAGATAATGCTAACGATAAGTCTTATCTCGCCATCAGAATAAATAATGTAGGTTCTGCTTCCGGTTCCCGTGCAGAAAGTGATTATGAAGCAGGTACGACAGATGAGAACTATATTGAGAGTGTAAGATTCTATTTCTTCCATGCTGATGGAACTCCTTATATGCTGAAGAATGCTGGTCAGTCTACCGGTAAAAACTGGCTGGAGAAGAACCGTGATTTGAATACAGACAATAAGGAAAATCCAAATGTGTCTATGATTTCCAATCCTCTTTTGGTTATCGAGGGCAATACCGGAGCTTCACCAGCCGTGATGATTGCAGTCATCAATCCAAATTCATTGGATGGAGATAAGCTCGGAGATGGTGCCAAGACTTTGGATGATGTGAAGCGTTCTGCTGTCTTCTCTCAGTTCTATACCACTGGCAACAAGAACTTTGTGATGAGCAATTCTGTTTTTGTAGCCAATGGTGTGGAGAAATGTGCTTCTGTCGTCACAGGACATGTTGCTACCACAGCAGATGAGGCCAAGAAAAAACCTGTAGAGATGTTCGTTGAGCGAGTAGTGGCTAAGGTTCAGCCTACTATCAATGCTAATTACACTGCTACTGATGGCAGAAGATGGACTAAGATTGATGGCAAGGATGCCATGAAGGTGGGTGTTTATGGTACCAATGATATCTATGCCGTAGTTGATGGATGGGGTGTTGCCGATGAAGATGGCAAGGCCGAGCTGGTAAAGCAGGTAAATACTACATGGAATGATGAAAATCTGGGTATCGACGTATGGACTTCTTCTGACTACAATCGTTGTTTCTGGACTTCTTCCGTACCTTTTGCCGCTGGTGGTGCAGATGGTAATAAACCGGTTAATCATACTTACAATGATTATGCTGCCCGCAAGTTAACAGACTGTGCCTACACCTTGCCAAATGCGCCAACTTCTGTAAATGCAGACCCTTATGCCAGCACTTTGACCAAGATGGTGCTTGCCACTCATCTGGTTTACAAGGATGGAGCGGATTACAAGCCTGCAGAAATCTGCCAGTATCGTGGTCAGGAATACCTGCATGTCGATGATGTGAAGAAAGAAGTTGCCAACAGCTTTGCCGATTACTATATCAGTAAGGGCAATACCCGTACCAAGTTGCAGCCATCTGATATCAACTTCACTACCGCGTCTACTGGTATTAAGGATTATCAGGTAGTGGCCACCTTGCGTACGTTGGCTGGAGGCGAGTCTTTGCAGAAGAAAACGGGAACCACAGAAGATGCATCTTCATACACAGATGTAACCCGGGAAGCTCTCCAGGCCGAGATGAACAAAGAGCCAGCTCAGATCCGCAAGGATGGTATGGCATATTACTTCATCCCTATCCGCCACTTGGGTACCGACTCAACGAAGGTGGGCTACTACGGCATCGTGCGCAACCACGTGTATCGCATCAACATTCAGAATATGTACGGATTTGGTACACCGGTATTTGACCCTTCTAAGGTCATTGACCCAACCATTCCATCTAACGATGCTACTTACCTTGCAGCCCGCATCAACGTGCTTTCTTGGCGTGTTGTAAAGTATGACGCAGATTTGGATAAGACAAAATAATGAAGATACAGACTCGTACCCTTACATGGGGCACTTTCTTATCTTGGTTGTTGCTGCCACTGAGCCTGACCCTCGTGTCATGTTCCTGGTGGCACGACGACCAGGAAGGGTGTGAGGCTACCAGGCGTGTTCGTTTTGTTTACGATATGAACATGCTCTATGCCGATGCTTTTGCTCATGAGGTGAAAACCGTCACGCTTCATGCCTTTGATTCGGAGGGAAAACTGGTCTATTCCAAGACTGCTCCAACTTCAGAGATTCTATCCGAAGAGGGAATGAATGTGGATGATATGCCATCAGGGGTATATGATCTTCAGGTTTGGGCTGAAGGTGAAGAACGCCATTCCAATTCCTATATATATAAAGGTGAAGATGGAAAGGAGAGCTGGGGGAAGGCCAGCATGGGAGATTTCCAGGTTCTCGTGAATCGAGATGATAACCATCAGGTAAACCACGACCTTACTCCGCTGTTTCATGGCATCCTGCGAAATGCCGACCTCACTGCTGTTTTTGGCGAAACCAAAACAGTAACCGTCAGACTCACCAAGGATACCAACCATTTCAAGATCATATTGCAGCATCTTTCTGGAAAGAGCCTGAGGGCAGAAGATTTCGATTTTGTCATTACGGATAACAATGGTTATCTGGATTACGACAACAGTCTCCTGCCGGATGACGAACTTGCCTATTCAGCATGGAGCAAGTATGAAGGCTTGGCTGGTGTGAACGGCGATACGGGCGAGCAGACCTCTGTCTCTGCAGCATTGGCAGAGTTGACCACCTGCCGACTCGTGAAAGGCCATCAGATGCGCCTGCATGTATATGAGCATTCCACAGGCAGAAGCATCATCAATATCCCGCTGATAGATTATGCCTTGCTGGTAAAGGGAAATTATCAGAGCAGGATGGACGATCAGGAATATCTTGACCGCCAGGATTCATACAGTCTCGTATTCTTCCTCGACGGGAAGGCTAACTGGCTGGCTACAACCATCTATATCAATTCGTGGCGGGTGGTATTGAGTAATTCCGATTTCGGACCTTCAAAATGATGAATATCAATAAGATCTTTCAATATCTGCTTGCCCTGGCAGGTGTAATTACCTGCATGGCATGCAGCGATTCTGCCGACCGTGTGTCGGATGACGGCTATGTAAGGGTGGTATTCCAGCTATATATGCCATCCTCTACGGTGGTGACCCGTGCAGGGGAAAGCGATTGGGAATATGCCATCGACAAAAGCCGATTGCATGTGGTTTTCTATAGTCAGGATGGCCGTGCCATCGGCGGGGTGGAGCATCTGGTGCTTCTGCCTACCCAGAAGGAGAATGAATATCAGGTTACCGGATCCATCAAGCTGGATAAGTTGCAGATGACTAACAGCGGCTTTTCTGGAAAGGTGATGGTTTATGCCAACATCAATGACGTGGACGAGCAGGCCGATTTCTCGGAAGATACTCTGAACCGCCTGACCTTCACCTATCAGCCTACCACGCCCCATTTCATTCCGATGTGGGGTGTGAAGCAGCTTGAAAACATTCCTTTCGAGGCAGGAAAGCAGTATGACATCAAGACCATCAATCTGCTCCGTGCAGAAGCCAAGATTCATGTTTCGCTTCGCCAGGATATGATAGATGGGGGTTATACGCTCACGCAGGTAAAACTCCTGGGGCATCAGCAGCAGGGCTATTGTCTGCCGCCGTTTGCCAGTGTTTCCCATTTGGAAGATGCCAACCGGCTTTCTGATGCGGATATGGGGCATTTTCATGAAGCCGCTCCTTCGCTGGAACCTGTTGATATGTTGCAGGGGGATGTCTATGTTCCTGAATATCGGAATAGCGGAGAGGGGACGCCTGCCGTCATCAGGTTGCGGCTTAGAGACCGGTTTGGAAAGGAATCAGATTATCAGCTCAAGTTTGTGGATTATGATGCCAGTGGAGCTCCAACCTCCCAGGCAGTAGATATCCTCAGAAATCATTACTATCAGTTTCAGTTATATAAAGGCGACAATGATATCCTGCATGTTAATTTGAATGTGCGAAAGTGGTATTACACTGAGCACGACCATATTATTATGTAAGAAATATCGTCTTAAGTGTTATAATGTAAATTCATGAAGAAATTATTATCATATATTTGTTGGGTACTTGCCGTCTTCTGTTTGATGGGATGCGGTTCCGATGGCGGTGCGGAAATGATTCCGGAACTGCCTGCGGCTGAATGCGTTTCCGTGAAACTGCAGTTGGGCGTTTCTGAAAGCAGGGAGGCTACCCGAGCGGGATATAGTGATAGCTTGAATTCTTCGGGAGAATGGATGAAAAACTGGTTTGTGGTAATCGCCAGCAACCATCAGATAGACACTATCATCACCAATCATCCTTATGGTTCGGGCGAACAGGAACGTGCCTTGGACGATTGCTGGGTGAGACTGAAGCCGGGCAAGCATGTGTTCTATTCCTTTGCCAATATCCAGCCTTCAGAATTAGGCTTGGAGGGAAAGAAAAAGGGAGATGAATTGCCGGATGACTTTGAACAGTATAAGTATCATGTAGAGATACCGAAACTCGCTTTTGCCGACCACTGGACTGACTTCGGGGATGATTCCCAATCGTTTTTCAAAAATGGCATTCCTATGAGCAACCGCCAGGAGATAGATATCGATAACAATACCCGATCCATCAACCTGGAAGTAATCAGAATGGTGGCGAAAGTGGAGCTTAGCATCACCAATACCTCCAGTCATCCCATTACCATCAAGAAAGTGGTTCTCTCCGATCAGACTCCCAATTCTATGGAGAACCTGATGCTTTTCCCTGCTGCTGATGAGGTTGATAACCAGGGAGTAGCCCATGTGGGTAAACCGAACCTCTGTACGCAGCAGAAGCAGGTGGTTACCTACGAGGGACTGAACAACGGGGAAGGCTATACCGTGAGTGCCCATGGCGGCAAGCAGTATATCCGCTTCTATGTGAACGAAAGTGAGGCCACTGACGAGAATAAATATTTCGTACTCCAGTTGCATACGGATGATGGCAACGGAGGGGAACTGACCCGCCGCTATGCGATGCTCAACTGGCGACAGATGTGCCGCAACGATTTCCGCCTGATTCCCATCCAGTTGGACGATTATGCCATCGAGTGGCAGGTAAAGGCGTTTTCTCCTATCGGCGTGCTGCCGCAGGTAGAAGAGGATAACAACAATCTCACGGTTACCTTCGGCTATTACGGCGAGTTCCATATCATCCCGAAAATCAGGAAGATAAGCAACCAGCAGCTGGTAGATTCCTGGAACATCAGCAACCAGCAGTTTACGGAAGTGGTTTCCACGCCAGCCGGCGATGCAGGAACCTGCATCTTTGATGCCAAACCTTATTGGAATGAGGCAGCCAAGCGTATTGAAGGCGAGATGGGCAACCGGTCGGGCACCTCAGTCTATCAGCTGAGAATGACGCTGGATGTGAATGGCGACAGGCTGACTCTGTTACGTAAAGTGAGATTTGTGATGAATTCGGTTAATTTAAAATAGAATGAAAGGAAACGGTTTATTTTCAAAATATATCTTGTTCATCCTGGGCATCATCTCTTTGATGCCTGGGATGGCTTATTCCCAGACCTTTAAGCATTATCAGGGCATCGCCAATAAAGCTGGCGATTACGAGGTGATAGATGCCGCCTATGACTGTCTCCGACAGAAAACGCATGTGTATGATTATTATATTGCCCTGCCTAGCGGCGGTAGCAAGGATTTGTCTTTGCCATTTTCCGACTATTCTGGCAATGGTGCAGATTTGGAACCTAGAGGATATTTCAGATGGTATAATTACGATACAGATAAGGCTTCTGCTCAGCTGAAGGCTTATTCTGCCAGCACCCTGCTGCAGCGCATGAAAGATACTCATGGAATAGATAAAGGTTTGATAGCCTATAATCTTTCATCCAGGCCAAATCGTAATTTGGTGGGTGCCGTTTATACACGTCCTGCAGATGCTTCCTGGAGCGGTGAGACCATCGCCTGCGATGTGAGCCGATACGTGGATGGCTGCAACGGAACAAGCTTCGAGCATGAGCCAACTCTTTCTATCCGATATATCTTCCATATCATGCCGGCAGAAAAGATGGCGGATGATATCAAGCTGAAACTCCTGGAAACGGGAAGAGACAGAGATTACACTTATGAAGATGGAAAGGGCGTTTCGGCGGGATTGAAAGACGGAGGCGCCTCTATGACACTCCGCCTCAACCAGAATGATGTGACCAACTATTATTTCCATCCAATGAATAATATCAATACGCATCATGTCTTTGCAGAGGATGAGAAGTATAAAATTAAGGAATCTGATTTCAGTACTGAGGTTGTTCAGGCAACTCAAGTGCAGTGGCGTGTTTATAATTCCGATAAAACCCAGTTTGTCTGGTGGACTCATAAAGGAGGTAGTTTTGCGCCCCGTTTCTTTGATTTGAGCTTGAATATACTGAATAATACGGGCACTAATGCATGGCGTGACCTGAATGGTAGAGGAGTCAGCAGCAAGCAGACCTTTAAGTATGGCGACCGTATCTATGTGGTGGCAATAGCCATTTCCGGCAGCGGACAGATGTGCCCTATCGCCAATTTCACCTGCCAGCTATTCAACCAGTATCCAATGACTGCGGACGAACTGAAGACGTCTGGTCAGAATACCCGCTTGAATTCCTATCTGGAAGATCATTATCGCCCTGTTAACATCGTTTCTTTTGATGATGCAGATGAAGAGCAGACTCTCCTGGCTCCTACAAGCCCGGATGATAATCAGGACCGCCTGCCTTCTAAATGGAGCAAGCGAAGCTATGGCTTTGTCTATCGTGAATTGATGAATTCCGCTCCGGCAGGCAATATGTATGTAAATCCCAAGCATTCACCGCTGCATGGAGAATATGGACTCTATAAGTCGGCAAATATAAGGGGAAAGTCAGGATGGGGAAACTCTGGTACAGATAGCTATCTGTGGTGGCCTACTGCCCAGCTCTACGACCGCACTTACGAAAATACGAATGGTACGCAATATGGTCATTTTCTCTATATAGATGCCGCTGATGAGAGCCGGCAGATTGCCGAAGCTGATTTCAAGGCCGACCTCTGTGTGGGTTCGCAGGTGATTTTCAGTGCTGCCATTGCCGATATGACAATCGGTGCAGAGCGCCCGCAGCTGATGTTCAAGCTCTATGGCGTGAATTACGATGAGAACAACCAGGAAACGGAGCGCAGGCTGCTCCACTCGTTCTCTTCCGGCAATTTCTCGGGCAATCGCCAGGGGGGTGATGGCTACAATGTTGGCAAATGGTATCAGGTTTACGGAAAGATGGTGCTGCAGAAGGAGAGCGGCGTGAATAACTTCACCGACTTCAAACTGGTGGTGGATAACATGTGCAAATCTACCGATGGTGCCGACTATGCCTTCGATGATCTCCGCATCTACACCAAAGCATCCAAGGTGGATATCATCCAGAGCTCGCCTATCTGTCCTGGCAAGAATACTGCAAAGGATGCTTCTCTTTCCACCACCATCCTCCTAAAATTGAGGGCTTTGCAGGAAACCATGGCGGCGCTTGCCGACAATACAGAAAAGAAACTCTATTTCCGCTTCGTGGATGCCGAGGGTAATCCGGCAGAGAACGTGAACTATGGAACGACAGAAAATCCTAACTACCAGTGGGGAACCACCACTATATATAATTATGTGGATGAAACCAAAACGGTGGATGGAAAGCCGATGTACGAGAAAATCAACGACGAGTGGAACGTGGTGCTTGCCAACAGATACTTCAATCTGCAGTCGAACCAGACTTACTATGTAAGTTTTGCCTTTGATGAGGAAGGGATAACGGATAAGACCCAGCTTAAGTGGGGAAAGCCTTCGGATGTGTGCTCACTCTATAGCACCAACTTCCAGATGGTGCAGCAGAAGGTGCTGGTTACCGATGCCAACGGAAGCATCACCACCACCGTCACCATTCCTTGCGATGACAACGCTACCCCGGAATATAACATCAAGGCGCAGTTGCAGACCGTAGACCAGAATAATGGAGGTAGTATCCAGCTGAATGGTGTGCTCTACAATTGGTATGTAGACGATGCCACGACGCCGATACTGCAAAACAGCGCCGAGTTCAAGAACGTGCCGCTGGGTGTGGGCGTTCATACCATCCGTGTGATTCCTGCCACCAGTTCTTCTACCATCACCCAGGGTGGAGTAGATTATCAGATCTGTCTCGATGAGATGTCGTTCAAGCTTCGTGTCGTGAAGAACGGACCGCAGTTGAATCTGGGTCTTCCCGACGTGGCATATCCTAATAATTATGCCCGCACGGTGCGCATCGGATTGCCTCAGGTGGCTCTGCTGGCAGAGCAGGAAGCCAAGGGCAAGGGCGGATATATTAGTGTGCCTATCAGCGGCGAGAACCTGGTGGCGGCTAATTCCACCCGTCTCTATTTCGTGAAGGCTGGCGGAAAAGATCAGCTGGATCCTTCGCAGTATACCAACGTGATGTATCTTTCGGATACCAACGACCCTGCCTATAATAACAGGATAAGGGAGAGCCTGACGCTGGCTACGCTTCAGGATAATTATATCATGAGTAAATCCAGCCAGCTGAAGCTGAAGTTTACGCCGCAGGCGGGGGATGCATCTTCTGCGTCAAAGAATGTGCAGTTGCATGAGGGATATTGGTACGAAGGCGTATTGATATTCCGTGAGGATGGCTCCCAGGGAACCACGGTACTCTGCTCGGGCGAGGTATACATCCGCTTTGCGGTGGTACCGGAATACGCTACCTGGAATCCTACTGCCAACAGCAGGATGAGTGCGGCATGGAACAATGATGAAAACTGGCGCCGCTCTGGCCATGGCGAGCTCTATAAGGGGGCTGATGAATATGCTGATTACAGCAGCGGCGGATACGTGCCGATGAAGTTTACCAAGGTAACGATTCCAGATTTGAGCGGACTGTATTTCCCTTCCCTGGGCTATATCGCCTATCAGAAATCCACGGGCATCGCCACCCGTCTGAGCAATGCCAAGGGCGATGCGGCAACGGCGAATATCCAGTATGACATGCTTGCCCGGTGGGATGCCAATACCGAAAGCCACGGGTTGAATGCCGAAGGCAATCTGGAGTGTGAACCGTTCTATGGCAACACCTGCGACCAGATTTACTTCAAGCCAGGAGGCGAACTGCTCAACCAGTGCTATCTCATCTACAACAAGGCGTGGGTGGAGAAGCAGATGAAGCCAAACATCTGGTATGCGCTCACTTCGCCTTTGCTGGATACCTATGCGGGCGACATCTATGTGCCGGCAGCATCGGGGATACAGGAGTCGGAGGCATTCAAGCCAATCACGTTCTCCACTTCGGTAAACAATCGCATTACCAGTCCTGTTTATCAGCGAAGCTGGGATGATGCTTCTGCCGAGGAAGTAACCTTGGGCGGCAGCTACGATGCCTACGACTATGCAGGCACCGGCATTACATTCGAGAATCAGAAACTCAATGCGCTTTCAGCCCACTGGAGCCACGTATATAATAAGGTGGACAGGAAATATAAGCCGCTGGAGGGCGTGGCTATCAGGATGGGAGATAAATATATGGTGGGTGCATCCGAAGTGTTGCTCCGATTGCCGAAGGCAGATACGCAATACGCCTATGTCTCGGCTTCTCAGCAGCAGAGTTCGCTTTCGGTAAATGTGGATAAGCAGAATGCCCATCGCCTGGTAGTGAATGCCGATGCTCAGGAGAATGCTTTGGGCAAGATGAGTTATTCGCTGGTACAGTTGCAGGATGGCAACAATTATTATCTGGTGGGCAATCCTTATATGGCTACGCTCAGCATGTACAAGTTCCTGAAGGCGAATCCGTCGATCTCTTCCAGCTTCTATGTTTACGAGGATGGCGTGCTGAGGCTTTATGATAAGCTCGATATGTCGACCACCACGTATGAGTCGAAGAACGATGTGAAGATTTCGCCGATGCAGTCGTTCTTTGTCCGTCTGAAGGATGGAGAGAGTGCATCGCAGCTCAACTTCACTTCTGCGATGACGGTAGATAGAGAAGTGTTTGGCGGTGTGAAGACGACATCGGATGAGGAGCAGAATCTCACGACGCTTACCCTTACGGCTGCTGCATCGGGTTATCGCAGCCGTTCGAAGATTGTGATTGATTCCGCTGCCTCTGAGAATTATGATGAGACTGAAGATGGCCAGCTGCTCTATGATGCCCAACTCCAGGATGTACCGGTGGTCTATACGGTGGCTGGTGATGAGGCTGTGGCGCTGAATACCTTGCCGGATGTAGATTGGCTGCCACTGGGCGTGGTAGGCAAATCCTCTTCTGTTAGATTGAAAATTGATGGCATCTCTCGTCTTTCTTCTCCTCTCTATCTCTACGATGCTGCCACCCGGAAGTATCAGGAGATAAAGGATGGCGAGGAAGTGAAGGTAATGGCGAACGAGCACGGCAGATACTTTCTTACCCAGACTCGCGGTACCACGGGCATCGAAGATGCCGAGGTGGGCGAGAGTGACGTGAAGATCTATTCTCCAGCCCGGGGATTGATCGCCGTATCCAAGGTTGGGGGACCTCTATTAAATAAGGTGGAGGTTTACACCCTCGATGGAAAACTGGTGGCAGCGAAAAAGGCTGCAGGTGCTGTTTCTGTCAGCATCCCGGTTTCCTCTTCGTCCCAGACTGTCTACATTATCAGAGTATCCTTGATGGATACGCAGACTGTAATAACAAAAAAGCTTTCTCTCCGTTGAGAGAAAGCTTTTTTGTGTTAAACTGAGAAAAAAGAAAAATCCCATCGTTCGCAAGAGCGATGGGATTCTGTTCTGTTAAGCAATGTGTCTGCCTAAGCTGATTACTTACGAA